>ERZ773145.261-NODE-261-length-54095-cov-26.660159_pt1 | contig 54095 bp, 61 predicted proteins | sample MGYA00580848_ERZ773145 | MGnify/ENA primary metagenome ERZ773145 (study PRJEB29015, sample SAMEA2737858) | human gut metagenome | biome: human gut; feature: human-associated habitat; material: faeces | place: China | collected 2012 ... | reverse complement strand
TGGCCCGTCAGGTGCCGACCAACGGAAGGCGCAGGACCGCTGCCAGAACGGACAGCCGTAGTGGCGGGCGGCCCGCTTGTGGCTCCCCTGATAGGAGAGCTGTCAGCGCAGCTGACTGAGCGGTTTTCAAGGCAACCTCTCCGGCCTTACGGCCACCTCCCCTATTATGGGAGGCATAATCCGCATGGGCCGTCTCAAGCCATTCTGGCCCGTCAGGTACCGACCAACGAGAGGCGCAAGACGGTTGCCAAAACGGACAGCTGTGGCTAGGCGGCCCGCTTGCGGGAATCCCATATCATGAACCGCAGGCTGGCACGCCGTACATACTTTCGGCCTGGCGGACGGCGCGGCGGATGGCCTGTTCGACGACGTAGGCGGCGATGGTCCCGGTCAGGCTCAATTCGGCCGAAACGCTGCCGACACTGGCGGCATAGAGAGAATCGCCATCAGCCGTCGTATTGACGGGACGGATGGTCCGGACGAGGCCGTTGCTGCCGAGGGCGGCGATTTTTTTCAGCTGGGCCTTGTCGAACTGCCCATTGGTGACGACGGCACCGATAGTCGTATTGGTCGTCGTCCCGACGGCGCGCTGGGAAAAGAGGGTCGGCGTCTGGCCGGCTTCTTCGAGCATGACCCGCCGCGTATCGGCAAAGCCCTGGCCATCGCGGCTGCGCATACCGGCCAGGATCTGGCCGTTTTCGTCAAGGACATCGCCGACGGCATTGACGGCGACGACGGCACCGACCTGAAGGTCACCGACCTGGACGGCATAGGCGCCGAGGCCGGATTTCATCATATAGTCCGGGCCGCAGAGCTTGCCGACCGTCGCCCCCGTACCGGCACCGTAACAGCCTTGGCGGAAGTCCCCACTTTCCGACGCCTGGCAGGCCGCATAGCCCATGGCGGCGTCAGGGCGGACATTGTCGCCGCAGCCCAGATCATAGATGCACGATTCGACGACGAGGGGCACCTTGCAGATGCGCGTATCGAAGCCGATGTGCTGTTCTTCCAAATACTGCATGACGCCAGCCGAGGCATTGAGGCCAAAGGCACTGCCGCCGCTGAGCAGGATGGCGTGGATGCCCGACGCAGCCGCCATAGGACTGAGCAGTTCCGATTCCCGGCTGGCCGGGCCGCCGCCGCGGACGTCGACAGCACAGGGCGCACTGTCGGGGAACACGAGGACCGTGCAGCCCGTGCCGCCCTGGCGGTCCTGGGCATTGCCCAGGCGGAAACCGTTCGTCCGGGCCATGGCTAACATATCTATTTCTTTCATGAAGACACTTCCCTTTATTTCATCTTTTCAAAGTCTTTCCAGAGCATACTGGGCTGGATGCCCGTATTGTTCTGGTACTTGCCGTGCTGATACGTATCGTATTCGCCGTCGATATCGTGATAGTAGATCTGGCAGATTTCCACGTTCGGATAGATGCGGATGGGCTGGACACAGAAGATTTCCAGCGTCCAGTAACCGGCAAAACCGACGTCGCCGAAGCCAGCCGTGACGTGGATGAAGACGCCCAGGCGGCCGACGGACGACCGGCCTTCGAGCATGGGGATATAGCCGTCAGTCCGGGTATATTCATTGGTCCGGCCCAGATAGAGCTTGTTAGGCTGCAAGACGTAGCCCGACTTGGGGATATAAATGGTCGATGCCGGATTGGGCTTGGCCATATCCAGTTCTTGGTGGTCATAGACCATCAGTTCATTGTGCAAAGACAGGTTATAGCTATTGGGATTGACCCGTTCCGGATGGAAAGGTTCAATGATGATTTCCTTACCTAAATGCTTGACAATTTCCTTGCCTGATAAAATCATGAGTGCCACTCACTTTCTCTAGTAAATTCACTTCTTATCATATAGCAAAACCGGTTCGATGTCCACGGCGCGATGAGCCGGTTTTTCTTTCCCTGTCTCAAAGAAGTCCTCTACATAGAACGTGACCTTCTCCCCTTCTTCCGGGCGGACGCGGTACAGCGAAGCGGTACGGAAATAATACTGATTGCCGCCGTATTCCCGCAGGAAGCCGGCCTTGCTGCCGGGCAGGATTTTTTCGATGGTCCCCTTGTGGCGCGTCTGGCCGGCGTGTTTCTCGTCCATCCAGAAACCATGGAGCCCGTCCATCAGCTCCTGCCGGTCCGGTTCGGGAAAAGCATAGCTGTCGGTCTTGGCCAGGAGTTCGGCCTTGACCTTCCAATGCTGGTCCATGCGGACCCGTTTGGCCAGGAGGTAATGGAAATAGGCCATCTTCTCATAACCGCCCATATTCTCCAAAGCCTGGGCGAACTGGACCATGAAATTGACCTTGGCCTTGAACTCGCCGCCAGCCAGGAAGGCCGACGCCCCATAGCGGCGCATGGCCGCGCTGTCGCCCTCGGCCTGGGCGGCAAAGAACAGGCCCCGGAAAAGAATCCAATGCTGCTTGTACTTCAGCAGGTTCTCCAGGCGCTGCCGCCCTTCCCCGACGCGGCCCTGGCGCAGCAGGCAGAGGGCGATGCGGTAAGAAAACCAGATGTCGTTGTCGTGATGGAGCTGAGGGAAATAGTTCAGGGCCTGCCGGCACAAGGTGATGCAGTCGTCGTACTTCTCTTCCTTGACCAGGATGCGGCTCATGAGGGAATACCAGCGTTCCCGGTCCGAGGCAATGACCCGTTCCCGCCCCTTCAAAGTCACGGTCTTCTCCTGGTCCGGCAGCTGGTCCGGGTCGAGGCGGCGCAAGTAGGTCCCCATCAGTCCGGCCTGACCGGGCTGGTTCTTGAGGACATCGACCATGCGCCACACAGCCAGGGCATACGGCGTATACGGCCCTTGCTGACTGTATTTCAAGATGGCGTCGACGGCGCGGCGGAAATCCTCCGGTGCCTGCGTCCGTTCATCGAATTTCTGGATATATAAATAATAGAGGCACCAGCAGTAAATCCCGTGGAGATTGACGAAATCGGGGAAGGCGATCATGCCGGCCCGGGCGATTTCCCGCCCCTTCTTGTACTGCTTCGTCTTGCGCAGGGCATAGGCATAGTAATAATAATCCCAACACGTCCAAGACCGGTCCGGTGCCGCCTTGCCATACATAGCCAGTACCTCGTCATAGCGGCCGTCGCGGCAGGCCTGGCGGGCAGCAAAAGAATCCATGGAACCACCTCCGTATTTTTTCACAACATTTTCGTATATGATAAGGGTATTATAACATATAATGGATAAAACATGATAAAATAGACATTCAATAGGTATTTAAGTGCTTATAAGAGCTTATAGAGTAATACTGGTGTCTATCGAGTGATGCAAGAACTCGTAGAGGCCTTTGCGGTGTATTCTCCAGTGAGTACCTATCTTGAAGGCTTTCAATGATTCATTATAGCATAGAGAGTATACGGTTGATAAGGGGACACCTAGCATCTCTGAGACTTCTTTCGGAGAGAAGGTAAGGCGTGTGTCCCATTTATGAGAAGGGGTTGAGGTGAAATCATCAACATCAATATTTAAATAGGTCATAAGGCTCCTTTCGTAGACTAAAGGAAATCTTAGTAGACTTGAGATATGAAAGAATAGTAAAGAATCTTTAAGAATCTCTTTCTTTGATTTATCATCATCATCAACAATCATCATTAAAGAATCTCTAGTCCCATATCTGTCATAATAATAAATATGAGGTTCTAGTCAGAATCGACTGGAACCTCATAGATTCTATTAGATACTATATATACTTTTCGTCTCTTTTCTTCAAAAGGTGACACAATTCTTTTTTTGTATATAGGTGGCACAATTACTTTTTGTCTAATTATCCCGTAGCTCTCTAATAGCTTTTATACATCTATTATTATGTGAACTATTTGTATAATTAGGCAATATGGATTCATTCAGCCAATCCTCAAGCTGTTCAGCTGTCAGCTCAGTAAGTTGACTATCTTCATCCACATCCATGCGCTCCATAAAATAAGACACCCCAATAGTCAAGGAATCCAATCTATCATCATGACTCAGAGCGTTCTTATCCCGACATAAGCGTGTCATTTGATAAATCAGGGAATAATGATAGTCCTGTTGGAAGACCTTAAAGTCCTGTTCGACTACAGGGCGGTTCACAATGAGCTTATGCCGCATCATAACAGGTTCTAGGGTGTCTATCATACGTAATTCTTTCTGCCCTCTATTGGTAACAGGTTCAATGCCGCAAGGGTGGATTTTATTGAAGATAGGTGTCATCAACTTAGTGAACATCCCATCCCCAAAGTTATCTTCGGGAACTACAACATCCACATCCCAGAATTTAGCACGATTTGCCATCTGAGTCAGCGTCAAGTCCGAATAGCCCTCTTTAAATCCCCCTACATCCATAAGGAACAAATAACCGTTCAGGTACTTTAATATTGCATAGACTGTTTCATCCTTCCCACGCCCAGAGGGGTCTATAGCCATCACTGTTGTCTGATAGGGCATCGTTTCGGGACTACGGGACAGCTCACTGTAGTAATAGTCCCCTGCCATGGCTGTACAGGGAATATCAGACAAGAGCTGTTCCCTGCCTTTAGCCCATGCCCATTTGAGGCTACTTTCCTTCATATCAAGATTTGTGATAATCAAATCAGACACTTTCAACGGATACTTTTCCGCATCCGACAACCGAGTATTGAGCATATACTGGAGAGCAAACCCTGCTTTCCCATAGGACAAGGAACGCTTCGCAATTTCTTCCTCATTGAATCGCAAGGGGTCTGTAGGCTTCCCTTCAAGACTAGGGTCAGCTTTCAGTTTGTTCCAAATAGAGGGAGCAAGGGAATCACCATAATTATCTTCTACCCTTGATAATTGAGGATATAAGACAGGCCAGATACGTGCAATGTATCCACGGTCTTGTAAGGTGTTGTATAGACTCGATTCAGTCTGTGGTGTACCGAGATATATGATCTGGCCGTTCGGTTTCAAGATAGCATCAAATTCCTTTACGGCCTCTGAGAGCTTATCACGCTGTTGCTGTGTTGCTGAGTTTTTCGGGACTTCTACGTCATCGGCGATTAGAATGTCTGCACGTGTCCCTGTAATCTGCCCAGTGATACCAATGGACTTTACAGAGGGGGAAATATCGGGGACGACACCCCCAACATCAAATATATTCTGTGTGTCTAACTGCCCCTTGTCTGCAATCATATCAGACAGGAAAGGGAGTGTCTGAATGATACGCTTGATAAAGCGAGCGTTCGCATCCGCTCTGTCCCCAGAGGCAGACACAATCAAAATCTTTAGCTGTCTTTCCTTCCACAATCTCCACACCACATAAGCACATGTCAAGAAGGACTTAGCGACACCACGGAACCCCTCAAGAATGATACGGTCTTTAGGTGGATTCTGGAGATAGTTTGCAATGTCAATCTGAATGGGTGTCGGCTGTGGAAGGTCAATAGACCGCCATACAATATAGACAAATGCCCAGAAGTGTTCACGTGCCTTCTGGACATCCGCTTCACTCCACTTCAATCTATCAACCTTCTTTCACAAGTTCCATGAAGTCAGGAATCTTAGAGGCTTCCTGTTTTACTTCTTTGACACCTTCAATCTCAACAGTGGTGTTGAAATCGTTGTCTTTCAAGAACTGCCGTACCTTTGCGAGGAAGGCAGGATTTTTACGTTGTTCTTCATCCTCAAGCCCTTCTAAGAGAGCCTGCACTTCTTCGGTTGCCAAGCGGTCAATCAATTCCTGTGGAATATTAAAATTAGCCATTTATCATCATCCTCTCTCCATACTACATACTTTTAAATCTTTGTGTGTCTTCCCAAATACAATGATTGCACTAGGGAAAGGCGCACTGTTCTTACTGTCTCCAAATTTCAAACGTCCTTTGATGAAACGAATCTCAGAGGCTTTCATGGCGTATTCATGCCACCACTTTGTGTCTGTTCGTGAAGGTACGAGGCAGACAACGGTTGCCTCTGCTTCCTTTGCTTTCTTCATCCAAGCTCCTATTTTTTTCCATAAGGGGGATTCATCCAACAGACACCCCGCCAGTCTTGAGATAAACCATCATCAAGAGGTGAAAAGAACTTAGAGCATTTTGCATTTTCAGAGGTAGCACATACATCTATATCAAAATGAAATTCATCATTCAATCTATTAAATAACTCTTGTGGTGTCTCCCACACTTCATTTTCACTGCTATATAAAGCCTTATTTATTGCCATTACAATCACCTTTTAAAAATAAAAATAAGCCCCCTAGTGATTATACCTAGAGGGCTTTAAAAACACATTACAGAGGCATACAGAGCGGTATTTTACCGACTACACCCCCAAACCAGCAAGCCACCTGCAACGACCCAAGCCAAATCACGCTGTCGCTCCATCCGCTTTACCGACTTATTCAGAGAGTCCGTTTGCTTTTGCAATTCCGTCAAGTTCTGCTTGTAATCGGTCAAGTACACTTGCGCTTTCGTCAGCTCTTTCTGAGATTCTGTTAGCTGTGTCTTGAGCTTCTGTGAGTCCTGTTTCTGCGCTGTTGACTGCTTCTGTAGCTCTGTCACCATCTGTCGTAAGCTGTTGAATTGTTCGATTGACATTTCGACTTTCTGCGGACTCTGTGCGTGAACTGTAGAAGTAGACACAGAGGGAAAGACACAAAAGCACACCAACAGTGAAAGACACAAGCACCATCTTTGCAGAATATTTTTTTTTGTTGTCTTCATCCATTTACAGCTCCTCATACCATTCATTCATATCAACTTCTGTGTCTCCAATATATTCATGTTCGCTCCACTGCCAGCCAGCCACATGTTTATCGGGATAATTCTGAGCAAATTCATTATAACCCCGATAGTCTGCAATCCAATATGGGACATAATCAGCCAACAAGTGCGGCTGAATAGAGTTTGTCATGTAATCAGTACATTTCAACGAGGAAGTGTAAATACCTGCGCTGTATCCTGCTTCATTACAAGTGACAATAAAAGCGGAGCAGACAGCCGTTGTGTCTACGTCCTCTGCAAAACATTCATCGGCTTCACAATCGTACCAAATGCCCATAGGTGGCACATCGTCACCGAGGAGTTCCAAGACCGTCTGCGCTTCTTCCCTTGCTCTTTCTGGTGTCTGAGCATGAGAGAAACAATAGACACCCCAAGGGATACCCCTAGATTTACATTCTTCTGCGTGTCTTACCCATGTGTCTTCTTCGGAACACCCCTCAGAAATTTTGATGATGACACCTTGAACCCCTGCGGCCTCTACAGCATCATAATCAATATTGCGCTGATAATAGGAAACGTCAATTACTTTATTTGTCATCTAATCTGTCCACCTTCTTCTCTTTTGCAATCTGAGCTAGCGCACCCCTGATAAAGCTAGGGATGTAATGCCCATAACCAACACGATCAATATTTTCAACAATACTAAGAGCCTCTACCACTGCAAAGGCTCCAATGAATAACGTCCGTACCATGTGAGTGTTCATCGCTGAATCAAGCAAGACACCCAGACCAATGATAAGGAACATAGCGGCCTTCTTATATAAGCCATGTGTCGCAATCGAACTTGCAAAGGCATGGAGTTTGAAGGAAGCCCAAAGGCCTGTGAGAATGTCACAAGCCACAAGGACAACCAAAGCATTAATCTGCTCATCCACACCGCCCACAAGTTGATTGAAACACAACCAAGCAATAGAAAAAAGACAGCCAATCTTTACTTCTGTGGCTGTCCATAAGTTCCATAGTGTGTTAATCATCTTATGTAGTGTACCTCGTTTCATTTTTCATCTTCCTTTTGTTCCTTTAAGATGGCATGGGAAATGCGAGCATCAAGAACGTCCATATACTTTTCTGTCAATTCTTTCTGCTTATTCATTAAGAATACTTCTGTGTCATCAATACTTCCAAATTCCTTTTTTGCAATATACATTAGTTTATCCCATTCTTTGTCTAGGTAATTTCGTAAATCAATCATGTCGTATATGTAGTCTTTCACTATTCAGACACCTTCTTTCCTACACAGTTCCCATTGTCATCAATCATCCAGCCCATACCGTCAAGCACCTTATCAATATCGTCTTTGTACTTCGGGAATCTTGTGATAACTGTGTTGTACTTTAGTTTCTGCAAAATAATCTGATATGCCAAGTATTTAGCCATTCGTAGCCACTCCTTCCATTAAGGTATTCACGGCATCCTCAAGCACTGCAATTCGTTCAGACAAAGAGGGCATCTGTGTGGTGCTTTCTGGCACCTGTGGCACTTCTGGAATTTCAGGTTCTTCCGACTTTTCAATTTCTTTAAGAATCCATTGTGTCCCATCCCAGAGACATTTATGATCTTCTGGAATTTCAGGGGGCGCTGATTCTACCGTGTTACAGGGAATCTGCCAAGCACCACTGATAGGACTGCGGTCTGTGTTATCAAGTGTCTTAGGGCCTTTATACTCCCCTGTTAAGAGGTCAAAGGCATATACTAATTTTGTGTCTTCCATCATGTTTCCACTCTCCTTTAGTATTTAATTTGTGCAATCAGACAACATGCAGGGGGCTGTACGGTATCAGAGTTACCATAAATAGAATTGGAAGCATTAGCGGAAAAAGACAGCCATGGATATTGTTGTGGCCCATTCGTATTCGCGAGTGGCTCATGACTAGGAGACCCACTCAGAGAAAACGCCCCTGAGCCATTTTGCCATGCAGGAGCGCCCGCCGCACTTAAAAACCCCTGTATATTCGGTAAGCCCGCTTTTTTCGTAGCAAGGGCATCTTCCCCCTGTAATACTCTTCCCACCACATTAGGAACCTTTAAAGTATCTGCACTTGCATCATAAACGTACTTTGTAGCACTATTGGCACTCCATTCACTATCAGAGACACAAAGGCTGTTGTCCTGAGCAAATTTAAGTAAGCGTGGATATTCACTGGCTTTTACGGTTGCCCCATTGGCCTTGATGTATCCATCATTCAGCGTAGGTTTGAGTACAATGTCACCTACACGGTTCCCATCTCTCACATCATCGAGAATAAATATAGCTGTACCATCTGTTATATATTGCCCTGCTTTCAAATTGAATCACTCCTTACTAATATCTAAGTATCGGTATGACATTAATTGCAGGGGGTTGCACGGTATTTGATGATCCATAAATAGGATTGTAAGAGTTAGCGTCTAATGTTACGTGGTCATAAGTAGCAGCAGTGACTACTGTATGCGTCCCAGCGTTTAATGTAACTATCTGCTGAGTTATCCCCCCTCTATTCATACAATAACCTGCTTCTGATATTGTACCTGCGCTCACATTTCTTGCAATATTACCAGTAGTTCTAAAATACCCATAAACATTTGGTAATCCTGCATCTCTTTTAGCCCCTATACTCCCCTCTGTATACTGCATTATCCGTTCCCGATAATCAGGAAGTACAAAGGTATTGCTTCCGTCACCTTTACCAAACAGCCCTGCATTAGTTGTTATGTCATCTGTCCATAAATTATTGCTTTCAATGAAATGTACGAGTCTAGGGTAGTCTGCCCTCTGTACAGCAGCGCCATTGGCTTTAATGTACCCTTTAGGCAAGAACAAACTCCCCCGCACACACCCTACAGGTGTCATATCTCGTACATCATCGACAATCCAAGTTACTGTACCATCACTAATTAGTACCCCCCCACTAGACACCATAGTAATAGAGGAAGGCACTTTATCTGCTGTTGTACCTGCTGTGACACATTCCAATCTAGCCCATGAAGGAAGATAAGATGAGTAGGCAATATCGCCTATGGAGTACACTTTGTTCCTCTTCAACATATTGAAGTCCATAGCGTTCTCCGTCGCTACCCTTGCACTTTCAGCGGCATTTTGTTCAGACACACGAGCGGCATTTTCAGAATCCTTAGATTTTGTTTCCGAGGACTTAGCATTGCTTTCAGAAGTCTTTGCATTAGCTTCCGACACTGCCGCTTTTTTCTCCGAGGTTTTCGCATTGGTTTCGGAAGACTTTGCGTTTGTCTCAGAACTCTTAGCGTTCGTTGCGGACGTTGCCGCTTCCTGTGCCTTCGTTTTGCTATACAAAGCCCACTCTTTAGAACTCTGTGTCTTCCCTGTGGTACTATCCGTATCCACTTCACCATCTGGAGAATCCGTAGCTTCTGCCCACTTCTTCGCCTTTTGATGAGAAATTTCGGAGTTGGTTTCCGAAGTTTTTACATTTGTCTCCGAGGTCTTAGCGGCTTCCTGCGAAGACTTTGCGGCGGACGCTTGCTTCGTCGCTTCCTGTACCAAAATTGTATTGGTCGCTACAAAACCACCCTGCACCGTTTCCATGTAGTGCTTCGTTACGGCGTCTTGAGGGTCTTTGGGGTCACTTACGTTAATGACACGATGATTCAGTGCATCCCAAAGAACCTCTTTATCACTCGTTACTTTCGTAGAAATAGCATGAGCCATAATATAGTCTTGCTGTTCTTCCTGCAAGTGGAGCATCTGAGCATCTTCTGTGTTCATGTCCCGCGCCAACAAGATAGAGCCGTCATTCCACGTAACAATCTTATCTGTACTTGTCTGTCGATAAATAATGATATGTTCTCCAACCTGTGCAGGTGCGGTCAAAGACACGGATAAATCATTGACTGTGTAGTCTACCCCATACTCCAATGCTGTTTCCGAAGCATCGGAGTGAAGGATAGACACCATGACAAACTTCTTGCGGAGATATGAAAAGGGGAACGTATAAGTCGTTTGTGTCCCATCGGTAACTTCATATTCCACACGAGCTTTAAAGCCTGTTGTGTTTGCCACTATGTATCACTCTCCTTTTACTTAGCTTTCAAACTATTTAATTTTGCCAGTGTGTCTATAGCCTGTGTGTAGGGGATAAAATCAGGAATAGGCGCCAGATTTAATAGTGTCCTCAAATCCTTTTGTGTCCCCTTGCTGGTAGCCAGATGATAGGCACTGCGAATTGGCTTCCATGTCATATCCGACAAGGTATCCACAGCAGGTAACTGTTGGACACTATTGCCCACAAAGTCCCCAAAGTCTTTAGGGGGATTGTTTCGATACTGAGATACTGTCGTTCTGATTGTGGGAGCGCCTGTGCCAGCTTCCCAGAAGTCATTTGCAACACCCATAGGTGACAAGAAACCTGTTCGGAAAAAGGCGGCCTTTGCAAGTGCCTTGTCATTCAGATAATTTTCCTTGAGGTAGTTAGCGGCGTCTGTCTGTCCCAGCGCATACAGAGCGGCCATCTTAGCTCCGTTACGAGCGGCAAAAGCGGCTGTATTGGTCATAAGAGACAAGGCGAAGGCCATGACATCCTGCGCTTCATGCTGTTGAATCATTCGCATAAACTGAGCATTGTTTGAACGCATATTGAAGTCTTTAAACATCATGACAAGGCGCATTAAAGAGTTTGTGCCTTTCAGCATATTTCGGTTGCCTTCGGACGAACTCAATAAGACACTCTTTTCCACCTGATTCTGCATCAGATCATACCAAGCCCAGAAGGTATCAGATCTTTCTTTTCTCCATGCATCTACATCAAAACCATCTGCAACAGTCCCTTTCTTGCCATCCCACTTCACATAGGTACGCAAGTCTTTTTTCATCTGTGCAAGGTCTATGTGTCTGCCAAGAGCCTTGATATTTGCCTTGCTGAATGGGTTGCGTAACGCATTGAAGGTTTCTCCATGCGCCCAACGAATCGAGTCTGTAATGGCCGCACTACGAGCAGAGCGCACCATTGTGTCTGTCATATGTCCAAGCATGTTAATCTGTGAAGTGAACTTGCCCAGATTGTGTGTCATATCAGCCGCACTAATCAATAGGTTGTCCACCCCAAAACCACGTTTAGACAAGGCATCACGGGTCTGTTTGTCTCCCCAGTTCCCACGGAAAATGTAACGTTCTACAGGTTCCCCAAATACATGCCATGAGAGGTCTTCAACCATCTTAGAATTAGCTTTCCCAAGACGAACATCCTGTACGAATTTCCGCAAGGGATTGAAGACACCAAATACCTGTTTTAGACCACCATAGGCGATAGCACCCCCTAAGTCGCCTAACTGGTTCCATCCCATCGAGCCACCACGCTTGAAGTATGCAAAGTTGTTGAGAATCTTTGTGACTGCTGAACCCTCATCATAGATGTTTCGTTCGTAGTGGTCACGCATCCCACGGAGTCGTGCAATGTTGTCTAAGAACCACCGCTTATTTTTTTCGGCTGTGGAACTATTGATACGACCATCATTCCCCATGGAAGCAAGACGCAATTCATGGAGTACCTTCTTCACGAAAGCTCCATATTCATTAGCAGAGCCAAGGACATTACGGACTGCTACTTCACCTGCAAAACGTCTATTCGTTCTGTTCAGTGTGTGTTCAAGGTCATAGTATCTAAGGTCATTATCAAAGGAGAAGGCTTTAACAACATTCCCCTCTGCATCTTTAATATCCATGACAACGCCTGTGTCCATCGGAAGACGACCGCGGAAGAAGTTCAAGTCACCAAGTTTAGAGGAAGCACCATCGGTGTCTAAACCATCAAGTTTATCCTCAAGGGGTTGCATGATGTTATCTGCCCACGCTTTACATTTTGTCTTGCGGAACTCATCAATTTCTGCATCTGTGGTGTCTTTCACGATATGAGAACGTTTCTGTTCGAGGTCTTCTTTGACCCTTTTCACCTTTTCAGAACTCTTGCGTCCTTCTTTGTTCAGATAAGTTTCAGCATCATGTATTTCACGCTGTAACTTCAATTCCTTTTCTCGTTTAATCATATCCCCTATGAGCTTTCGAGAAGTCGGTGTATTGGAAGCGGCTAATGCATATTTCTCCATAAAAGCTCTCGCTCCCCTATCACCTGTGGTGGTGAAGTTAGACACAAACTCCCTATAAGCATCAGGGTCAACTAAGCGATGAAATTCATCGTCGACTGAATACCATCCATCCTCAATCAAGTTTCGTTCCACAGAACCACCAAAAATAGAGGATGAATTTTTACCAAGGTCAATACGGGTATCATAAAGATTCTGCAAAGACTTGACGGCCTTCATGACATTCTGGTCTACCACCTTATCATCGATGTTAATGTGTGTCTGCTGTTTAGACAAGCTGTTGAACTTATCAATGACAAGCTTATCAAATTCTTGTCTATGAGCATCCCCCTTGCGGAAAGGATTAATGACACCCATTGTACCATAATGGTCACGAATCCACTCTTTACGAGCATCAAGAATCTCACCTTTGTACTTATCAAGCTGTCCCATAAGATAATCCTTCATACGTTCAGCAGAAGGCATGTTGGAACCATTACGAGATGTACCACGACGCTGTGCATCTTCCCACAATTCAGAGGCTTTCTTAGCAAGCGTCATGGAGGGGGAATGATAAGCGGCCCCATACGGAGTACGAGTCAACGCTGTATTATCCATCCATCCCGATAAGGTATTGACGGTTTTTTCAAAGGCTGTCTTTCCTTTTCGTTCCTGCGCCAATTCATCTGCACTCTTTTCATAGTCGAGAAGACTTTCAGGAGCAAGCATGTTGTCTTTCGAGAAATGGACACCATTCTGAATAATGCTCCCATCGGGATTAACAATGATACCCTGCTTTTTCAAGCTCTGATAGCGAACCGCTGTATTGACCATGTCGAGAATTTCGTTGTTGGTGAATCTTGATTTATCACCAAAACCCATTTCCTTTAGCCCTTCTCTGAAACTAGACACCAAGGAATGACTCGATTTACGACTCAACATATCATGCTGAATGGCATAACCGAGAATCTCTTCGGGGTCTGTGCTGTTGGCAAGTCTTGCGGCCTGAGCAAACTTCGATGTTGTGTCTTTTGATTGAGTAGACACAAAATCCATCAAGGACTGATAGCGGTCAGTACCTATGGTGTCTTTCAGAGATTGATGGACACCAATTTCATGAGCTAAGACACCATCTAATTCTTTCGCTCCCTTGATGTTGTCTTTGACTACTACGGTATAATCACCATGAGGGACAAAGAAACCTTTCGTGTTATCCGACACTTTGATACCCATGGAAGCTCCAAGTTTCTTTGCGTCTTTCAGCGACAATGCAAATACATCATCACGCTCCGCTACGGAACTTGCAATCTTCCCTTCCTGCTTCGTGAAGTATTCCACATCATGGAGTTTTGAAGCGGCTTCCTTTGTATCCATGATGGTGTAGGGTGTCTTTAATCCCACAGCTTCACGAGCGGCACTTTCTTCAATCCTATCTGCTGTTCGGGCCAGATTAGCTACAGCAGGGTCTTTATGGAACAAGTTCTTTCCTGCCATTCCTAGGGTACGTAAGACACCCCCTGAAATCCCTGCAATCATAGCGGCCCCTGCGATACTGTCGTCTGTGCCATTACCCATGTTGGCGGCATGTTGCTGAATAGCCCCCATAGCGGCCATGTTTAATGCTGTATCCCCAATTCTTTTAGCACCCCCTGCACTGAGAATCTTTTCAGCAGAGGCCTTAGCGGCACTATCAATAATACGTGTGTCTTTCACCACACCACCAAGTGTCTTCATAATCTTCCCTGCCTGCAAGACCTTCAATTCAGGAAGTGCGTTCAAGGGGTCTAAGACAGCCCCTAAGACAGTACCAAGGGTATGTGCGCCTACCGAATTATAGTAAGCGGCATATTTTGTGTCTTCGGCCATCTCATCGGACTTCTTTTGTAATAGGTAATACAACTGTGTGGGGTCTTTCGCATTATCAATAATCCATTGTGCCTCTGCTTCATTACCACTCCCCATGGCGGCCTTGATGTAGTTACGGTCTGCATCGGTAATCTTATCACGACCAAAAGCATCAAGGTCACTGTGGAAGAGGTCAGTGTACAGGGCATCAACAAACTCATACGCAAAGTTGCCACTGCGTTTGAAGTCATGCCAAATACCCTCAAGGATAGAAGGCTTTTCTTTCAGGGATTCTTCATAGGCTTTCTGCATCTGGAGTTTTGCATCTGCAAGTGCCTGTATTTCAGGACTCACCATGTTCTGCATCTTAGGGGTAAAGACACCCTCACCAAAGGTGGTTGTTGACTGTTTAGGCCCTAAGAGAGCGTTGACTTCTTTAGAGAGGTCAGGATTAGCTACATGAAGGTGAGGGCCTGTGCCATGAGGGGTACTAATGACTTGCTGAAACCCTAATGACCTAGCATAGTCCGCAAGAGCCTCTAAGGTGTCATCTCCCCAGTGCAACCCTTCCCATGCAATATCAGCACCAAGGCCCTTATAATGCCAACTGTTTTCTACGTGTGAATCATCATTAGCACCTGCTGTCAAAAGAGGAGTAACCCCTAATTCCTGTGCTTTCTTGAACAGCATCCCTAAGCGCTGATACATACTACCATCAATACCCATCATGTCATCGGGTAAATAGGAAGTGTAGTCTTCTGTGTCTGTTCCCCCACTACTGGAATCACTAGAACCTGTAGCAGACGCATCATAGCTTTCGCCCCCGTAAAGGTTTGAATAGACCTCACCTGCTACCTGTTGTCTTAGGTCAAGTGCCTGTCCTTGACAACGTTCATAGTAATCCGCAATAGCGGCGGCGGCACTTTCAGCACTCGACAAGTCAGAGTTGGAAATCTCTTCCAAGGCTTGTGATTCTGTATTATGAAGCTCCCAATCAACGAACTCTAACTGTGCATAAATGTCATTGGAATCATATCCATGTTCATTCATGAAGCTTCTGAAATTCGCCTGTCTGCTCTCATCGAGCCATTGCGCAATCCCATACGCACCATTAGGGGACGTAATATCAGGATTAATGTCCTCACCGCCACCCGTTTCAACTGCAAAGTTAGCGGCGAACCCTGCGGCCAATGTTGGTGAATATCCATGTTGGATAAACCAATTATAGACAAGGGACATGTTATTTGAAACTGCCATTGTGTCTTATCTCCTTTCTATTCCCCTTTTACCCATGACTTAAATTCATTCCACTTTTCACTTACAGCATCTTCTACCTCTTCCACTTTATCCTTTACAGCTTCAACTGTAGTAGACACAAAGTCGGAAGGGGAATGTTCTGAGGTATATGAAGTAGTAGTATCATCATCAGCAGAGTCACTACTGCTACTAGAAGTGGAAGGCGGAACATAAGTAGCTACATACTGAATTTCATTAGCCATATCAGAACCAGAAAGCTGTGTATAGTTCCCATTCGCACTCTCTGAAAAAGACCATGTGTTAGAGGCTTCATCATACGATACATTAATATCTTCGGTAGACACGCCCCAATTATTTGCATATTGATAGCAGAGGGCATCAAGAGATTGTTTTGCAAATGCACTTTCTGTAGAAGGAGACAGCCCACTATTGAAACAGTTTTTAGGAAAGACAGCCCCATGATAGTAAGCATAAGCATCCCGAATGTCATTGCAAGCGGCATCTAAAGCGGCTTGAGGGTCATGATAAGCTAAGTTATACATCAACGCCCTGTCCTTTACGGTTTCTGCAATCTGTGGATTATCCCAAGAAATATCAGGGGCCGTACTACCTTCACTATTCCAGCTTTCCATACCACCAATAGACCAACCACCTGCGGCAATACTTCTAATCTGCGCCATGTAATTCTGTTTATCCTGTTCGCTGGTGTCTTTAATACGACAATAGTTGGCGTATCCTCGAACAAGTGCATTGTCTGCGTCTTCTTCACCCGACGCATGGGAGAAGTTTACAATCGCTCCAATAGCGGCGTCTACCTTACTACCGAAAGCGCCTGCAAACTGTCCATGGTTAATGTTACGTGCTTTTACAAGATAGATGATGGAGTTAGGTACACCATTCGCTTCTACACTGTCTGCTGTAGCACTGTTAATGGTCTGTAAGACACTATTCACTAACTGTTCCTTTACGTTACTTACACCCGAATAGGTGTAGAGCTTCATAAGTTTCTGTGCCTTTGTGTCTTCATCCGCATCACTACTGATAATCTGATTTTCGTACTCCTGAAAAGCACTAAGAATCGTGCCTGAATCAACAGCCTTACCACCAACTAAAGGTTTCCCAATGGAACTACCATAACCATCTTTTACAGGGTTATCATCTTCCATGAAGGCCCGAATATTTTCCCTAGCAGAGGCAGAACTTGCCTGTGATTTGGCGGCTGTAGTAACCCCTTTAGCCCCCACCTTAGCAATACGAGCCTGAGCGGCCTTATGCTGGTTTTGAAGACTCTCAATTTCAGGTAACATCCCTGTAAGAATTTCAGCATTATCCCGATCTGAACGATTGCCAGACTGCCCCATTTTAATTACATCGGTATAGACACGATTCATGTCTTTATCTTTACCGTACTTCTTAATGAAATCCATCTTTGATTTTCCCATGTGGGCTTTACGATACGCAACATTCAGGGTGTCTAATTCCATGGTGTCTACCAAGTCCCCCATCGTCTGTGTCGTACCATCTAAGCGTGTCTGTACAGAAATACGGTCAAGAATGGTAGCTTTAAAGTCCTTAAAGTCCTTGATTGTCCCTGTGGTAATGATTTGCTTTACAGTGTTATCTACAAGTGTCTGTCGTTGTGAAGGATTCAGACCCATCAAGCGACTCTGGTTGAAAATCTCTTGTAATTTTTGTACCTGTGTTGCTCTGTCCATTGTGGGCATATCATAAACAAACTGCCCTAATTCAGACTTAATGTTATTGAAGGTTTCAGAGATTCTGTCTTCAATATCACGCTGAACATGGTTACTCATCAACGTTTGCTGATTTTCAATATTCTTGTCATTGAAGCCCTGCTCAAAAGACACATTATTATCAATGAGTCCTTTGTCAATGAAGCGCTGTCGATACTTCTGTACAAAGTCGTCATACCGCTTCACTTCCTCATCGGGAGTACGTGCAGGACTATCACCAAATTCTTCTGTGTATGCAAGTTTTGCGGAGTCGCCTAAAGCCTGTCCACGTAACTTGTCGCTGTATGCGATAAAATAAGGATTATCTAAGTTATTCCCATAGCCGTATGTCAAGGCCATGTCAAGTGTATTAAGTTTCTGTCTGTCTTCCTCTGTGGTGGACGCAATGAGTCTGTTGGCTTCTGTAAGGCCCTCTTCATTCATGCGTTTTTCACGGTCTGTAATGAAAGACAACCAACTACTATTGAGATTATTAGCCGCACTTGCAAACATGGAAGCGGACGAGGACGAGGGGTTAGTACCTCTAACACCCTGTACCTCTGTCAAACGCTCTTGATATGTTGCGTCAGGTTGCGGCATAAATTGCATTTCTGTGCCTACAGCACTAGCAATCCGTTTCGCCATGTAGCACCTCTCCTTGAAATACCCCCATTAGACCAATCATAAGACAAGCCACTACTCATGTCACCATTAAAGTACCCATTGATAGCATTGCTTGCAAATAGACCATGAGGATTGAATAAATTCATACTGTCATACTTTGCAGACGCTTCGTCGAGGTCTACAATTCGTGTCCCAATCCCTGTATTGTGAATGTCTTCACTGTGGATATAAGGGTCAAGATTTACAGGTGTGATGTCGCCTGTATTTCTATCAAGTGTCTTTCCATGTCCGCCTCCAACACCTGCTTTCTTTCTCATACTACTAATACCTTGTAAAGCATTATAAGTATTCAAGTAATCAGAAAACATTTCCATTGCCTGTGTGAAATAAGAGGGTGTCTCAACAGACGGGATACTATTAATAGCATTACGTGTCGAGATGAGTGCCGCTTCCTTGTTGAGGTCAATTTCATTCATCTTTGTTTGATAATTAGCCTGATACTGCGAAGCAACACGTGCTTCATCTGCACGAACACTACGATTAATCAAGTTAGCTGTTCTGCCACCCCCTGCCAGCTCTTCGTTGACAGCGGCCTTTACAGACGCTTCCTGTCTATGAGCGTTCATTCGGTCTTTCGTCATAGCATCAATCTGAGCGGCGAAAGCGGCCCTACGCTGTGTTTCATAGTTTTGAAAGGTATAGTTCATAGACTGGAGCAATCCCCTTGCGGTCTGATTGTTTGCATCAATCTGTGCTTGCACTTCCTTCTTTCGAGCCTTTTGTTTTGAGACAGCAGAAAGTGCGGCAATGCCCATCGCTACGGTACACATTCGCTATACCCCCTTTGTTCGTGTCGTATACAGACACTCCCAATTCAGCCCTACAATAGAGAGAGGAACTGGCATGTCTGATTCAACTGCAATCGTAACGGATTCATTCTTAGCATGAATAGGAACATCAAACTTACCTGTTTCATTCTGCTTCTTCCCCAAACGAGCAGAAGAAGTGCCAAGAATCTTACTCGTCATTCGATACACATATTCTTTGCCCCCAAGGTAAGACACCCTACAAGCCAAGAAACCTGTATGATCGTAATTGATATGGATGTTCTTGATTTGTGTCCTTCCTTCTGCATAGGAGCTAATATTTCCGTTGTCATTCTTTTTGAGATAGAAGGTTGTGAAGACAGCCTTAAACAAATAAGGTTCCCCTACTACCAATTTCTTTCCTGCAAAGTTTCCATCGAGATAGATACATCCTGCATCATCTGCTTTCAGATTTTCATGCAAGACACCATCATGAGTGACTACACAAATGCTCTGCAAAGGTGTGGTGTCTGTATAGGCGTAAAGCGCCTTGAGGTCAAACTTTGTGCTTTCAGCTACATCATCATAGACACCATTGTCCATAACTTTCTTCTGGTCTAAATAGACACGATAAACTTCTGTATCGTCAAACTCTTTAATGTTTACGGAGAAGTCCATTTGCTCCATGGTAATCTGTGTTCCTCTGCGCATAAGCAGATATAAATAACTACCTATGAAACCTGCACCATAAATCTCGCCATCAAAGACCCATTTAGACCACGAGGACTGAATACGTTCTTCATTTGCAAACAAATACTTATAAAGGTAAATGGTGTCTGTCGCATTGTTCGTCAAACAGAACAGCACATTTTCAGCCGTCGAGGTGATAATGTCATAGACACCTGCTTCAATGTAGTTAGGGATATGTGATGTAATGTCCTGCGCATTTTTCATCTGTGAAATATCTTGAACCGTATAGTATTCCCGAATCGTCGAGAAATCCCCATGCTCAGAAGGGAAATACAAGTTCTTACCTGCTACCTTTGGTTGACAGTCAGGAGAACTATTGAACTGTGTAATTTCTGTTGGGGACGCTGTTTTCGGTGTCAGAGTGGAATCAGCACGAATAATAAATTGTGTGTCATTCGAGAAAGCATAAAGGTCTTCGGAAAAGACAACACAATAATTAATTAAGTTCGCTTTTGTGGATGTAATTGGCACATCAATGCCATCTGTGTCTAACAAGTCATTAGCCGTTGTCATCCACCAATTAAAGTATTCCCCTGATTCAGACATGATTATATTTTCACGGGAAGCAACACCTAAACGATTGCGATAAAAAAAGATACTGGACAAGGTATGTCCTACAAAAGACGGAGAAGGGTTACTATCATCATCACCAACTTTTCGCTCATCCCAATCAAGAGCCTTGAAGGTGAAAGTGTCATCTGCATTATGGATAATAGCATGTGGCATGGTTGTCTTATCAAACTCAATGTTGATGTTTGGGCAAGCACATTCTTCCCACACGTTACTATCTTTTGAATACTTTACATAATAACTCCCCTCACTAGCACCATTTGGGTCTCCTTTGACTTTGACACAATAGTTATCAGGAGCCGTAGCAGGAAGCAAGCTGAAACGCTGTATGGATTTTTTGAAATTAATGAGTGCCTGATGGTTAAACCCATCGGCTGTCTGGACAAGACCCCCACTCCAAATACGAATCCAATTATCTTGATGTTCCGTAGACACACCATTATTGTTGAGCTGTTCATTGATACGATCTGCAATATAGTTGGTGTCTATCTGCTTCGTCTGGTCAGCGGCCTCCCCATTTGGGCTTGTCCATGCACATTTAGATACGCCATCAATCCAAACCTGATAGGTACGGCCATACTGCCCTTGACGAACATATAGCATACTACCCTGATTATTAAAATAGTCAGGAGACTTCTTGCTGGACAACTGAACTATTTTTGTATTGTTCAGTACAAAAGTGTAATCAGCTACCGTCATGACTCGTAAATTATCACGAGGAGTATTCGTAGCTAAATAAGCTCCATCTTCAATCTTGACAGTCTTTTCGTTGCCTTTCATGTCGTAAATCTTGACAGTGTTATTTGCAAAGACAACCATGTATTTCTGTTGCTTATCCCTGTCAATGAAATGAACAAGAGGTTTGCTTCCTTTAGTAAGATTTAAGTCTGTGAATGTCTTTAGATGAACTGTAGGAACACGCTTCTGTAACCCTGATACTTCCGTAGAGAATCCATTAATCTGCTCCTCAAGCTGTTCAGGGAACCGTAAGAGTGGCGGTTGCTGAGACACACCCTGTACAAAGTTCTTAATACTCTGTGAGTATAACATGGTGTCTTATCTCCTTTCCAATGCACTCTGCATCCCTGTGGTCTGAAACATGTTGGAACCTGTGTCTATACAATACTGAACAATATCAGCATAAGCTCTTGATTCTTCAATCCGTAACTCCTGAGATACATTTTCGTCACCAAGGTAACGTTCCTGAAAGAAAATAGCCGCTTCTGCTGTGATTAATGTTTTGAACTCGTCGGGCAAGTCCTCAAAGTCAACGGCTTCAATAATGGTAAGTTGTATATCTTCATTGAAGGTGTCTGTCTTCTCTGTAAGGTTGTACAGAAAGTCACCACGTTTTACATAGACCTCACCATTCGTTGCGGTAATCTTTATCCATGATGGATTGTACCGAATCTTTTTGCTGTTGGTGTCTGGCATAATAGTTACATTAGTCAAGGTGTTGAACTGCCACCCTTGACGCTGGATATCCCTAGACACAGTAGCAAGCATACTCCGTGCATTATCAACATCAATAGATTCACTCTCTGTTAAGCTATTGACAGGAGCTTCCCCAATGCCTGAAAGAATCAGATTGATTGCGTCTAACTCTGTGGATACAAATAGCATCTTTTCACTCCCTTTAAAAGAATAAAAAGGGGAGTATTACACTCCCCTATAACTCTCAACAATCTACTAAGCAGGATTGCTAATAACACCCATAAAGGTAGATTCAGGACGAAGACCACCAATACCAATAGCATACTTAGCAATGAGCTGGTCTGCCTGATATTCAGCACGACGCGCCGTTTCAAAGCTAATGTCTTTCAGGGACAAGACACCAACAGAAGATTTGTGGCAAATCAAAAGCGGAGACTTGCTTGCATAGGCAGCCGGGAAAGCATGGCCGTCACCCTGAATGGTATTCGTCGGGTCATCACCACCCTGTGTCAGATGAGGACATTCGATAATCTGGAAGCCATCCATGCTGATAATATTGGAATTAGTCAGCGTAGCGGCGGCGCCATAATTGCTGTTCAAGAAATCAAGGTTCGTTGCCAGTGCGGCGTGAATTTCAGGAGTCACAAAGCAATAACGATCCCCCTGCGGAACGTAGTTAGCGGCCATCTTAGCTTTAACTTCTAACAGAATATCACGGACTGCAATACCCGTTTCTTTGTTAATACCAAGAGTGGAACCCGTTGCGAGTGTCTTTTCAACGACGCCACCTTTACCAAGGCCAGCAACGTTTTCAGAAGTGTTCAGTGCTTCTTTAGCGACCTCTGCGAGAATAGACGCATCCATGGAGATTGCCAGTGCTTCACCAAGCTGTGTAGCATACGGAGAACGGAAATCATAATGTGCGATAAATTCGTCAAGGTCAAATACCAAGCAGTCAGTCGTCAACAGACCATCAATAACAATGGTACGTTCGCCCTGCTGAATGTTTTCCCGAAGGTCATCAAGGCTCTTACCACTTTTCAGGTAATGTGCTTTAGTACGACCGAATACAGGAAACTGAGCGGATTTCAGTTATCTTTACACAAGGACGCTACCCCTTGTGTGTGCATTTGCACCCCATAGTCACCTATGGGCTGAGACTATATCTTCAAGAATACTACTGGTACTTTTTGATATATGCAATCATATTCTCTATGGTGTCTATATTTTCTTCCAACAAACCAAGAGCAGTGTTGCACTTCGTACAGAGTAGGCCCCTAAGTTTTCCAGTCTTGTGGTCATGGTCACCTGTTAGCCGAGTATATCTCGTGCTACTAAGTTCTTTACCACATATGGCACATCTACCATGCTGTTCTTTAAAGGCTCTATCATATGCTTTTTGTGTCCACCCTGTTTCTCGTACCGTTGATAATCGGCTGAGACATTCCTTACATTCAGAGCGGTATTTACCACTATCTTTTCTGAAATAAAATTCTGATAGTGGTTTTTCTTTACCACACAAGCGACATATCTTTGTATTCTCACTCCCCATTTCGGACGGCTTCGTCCTACTCCCTTTCGGGATAGTCGTTGAACGTTCCTTACTTGTCAGCAAGGCTTCGTTGCTAGTTGTCTCTGTCTGTTCGCGAGATATTCCAGCAGTTAAAGGAGTGTTTAAAGAGAGGCAAGGCCGCATTTATATTTCACCACTCTGAATTGTACGTTTGATAAATTTACCATTCGTTACGGAAGCACGTGCAAATGCCGTGAGAGTTTCACCACTAAAGACTTTAAGGGCAAGGGCAAGTTTGTCGGCATCTGTGGTTGCCTTAGTACCAATCGCCATAGGAGTTGCAATTTTAATATCTGCCATAATTAATATCATCCACCTTTCAAAATAGAAAATTATATAGAAAAAGACACCCAAAACTATTGAGTGTCTTAATCAGCAAAATTGTATTGGCTATTACAATTTACTAGAACAATTTAGAGTATTTAACTTTTCGATACACTTCACGTGTAAACTTTGCGTCTTTCTGATACCGAGGGTCAGACATATCCTTAATCATTTCGTCCGTCGATTCATAACCACTGCGGTCTACAGACGGAGCGGCATTGCCAACAATGGAAGGACGCTGAGTACCATACTGTTTCACCATCTGACCTTTGATACCTTCAAGGGTCATACGAATCTGCATGAGATTTTCACTGTCCAAGGTGGCATTAAATGCATTAATGACATCCTGATTCTGGGAAGACACGAACTGCTGAATACGTGCAAATTCTTCCTGTCCACCTGCAAGTGCATAGACATCATTTACAAAGCGAGTGGAAGCGGCTTCCCAACCTGCAAGCATCCCGTCAACAACCGCTTTCGGATACCCTGCTTTCTCAAGGGTTTCATAAGACTGTTGACTGAGTCTACCATTATTCATGTATTCATTTTCAAGACCCGAAAAGTCTACACCCTTGCTCACTAAATCTTTTTCAGCACTATCAAGGGCATTGTGTGCTGTAGTCAGCTGCTGTTCGGAAGTCTGTTCTCCTTTCGGAGCTTCTTCCTGTGTGTCTGTCTGTGTTTCGGTACCCTGTGTGTCCGTAGTCTGATTATCTTCATTGGCTACATCATCCAACACATTGTCCACACTTTCTGCTGTGTCTTTTACAGAAATCTGGGCATTAGCAGAAGTAGACACAGTGACATTATCAACCGCCTGTTCGGGCTGTGTGTCTGTCTGCTGAGTGTCCACTACTTTGTTTTCGTTTTCATCCATTATTTATCAATCTCCTTATTGTTGATTATTGTTCATCATTCCTTGTGCAATAGGTGACGCCATCTGCTGTGCCATCTGTGCTTGCATCATCTGGGCTTGCATGGCCTGATATTCTTCGTCACTCATGACAAGGGAATCTGCATCAAGACCAAGAGCCGTACCAATCTGAGCAAGGACATTGCCAGTCTTCAAGCGCTGTTGGAAGTCAGGAAGTACCGAACATGTCTGCAAGAACTGTTCAATCTTTGTCAGATCATGCCCACGGCCTAACGCTTCCATACCTGTTACAATGTGTGTCTGAACACCATCACTGCCCTGTGGAATATCAGGGAGCGCGCCTTGTGCCATAAGCTGTGCCATAAGACACTGGACAAGGGGTAACTGCAATTCTAAAGACAACAAAGAATAAATGTTGCCTACGCTATCCTCAAGCTCATTTGCCACATAACGAATTTCTTCTGCTGTGACACGTTCTGCATTACGCTGTACAGAGCTGTTCAGCAGGAAAGCGAACGACAAGTTACTCTGTAATTCCTGCTTGTGCTGATAAGCCACCTGCAAGTCACTCACCTTGTTCAACTGGAAAGCCGTAAGGTCGCCCTCCTTCCCCTTAAAGAAATCCCCACTCTGTGCGTCTTTCAGCTTATCGACACGGAGCTGGGAAGAAGGATTCACAAGGAACAGAGCAAAAGCAGACAACGTAGCCATTTCGGCAATAGATTTACTGATAGAGTTTAGGGACTTCAAATCACCATAGTATTCATCGACATAGGAGCGCCCATAGGCTTCTCCATCCATCTTACGGAGTCGCAAAGGAATCCAAGGAACCTTATCCCTAGGAAATTCCTGTTCGCTACCTTTAATAATCTGTCCTTCTATCTCCTGATACATTTCAAAGGTTTCCCCGTCAGCAAGATATACATGAGTATAAAGCTCTACATTCTTGTCTGGTGAAATGTCTGTACCTTCCACACACGCCTGTGCTTCTGGCGGCAAGGCGGCATAACTAATGCTGTCTTTCGCAATTAGTTCAATCCAATTACCTGTACCATCCCGAACAACCACATAGTTATTCAGACGATATAATTTAATACCGCCTGTCTGAGGTGGCAGGTACAATAAACAGTTACCTGCCACAATGAGCTGTAAGACACCCTCACTGATAGTGATACGACAACGATTTGTTTCCATGTAGTCCATGAGTTGGCGTTCGATAGCCCCCATGAGCTTGTCAATCTTTGTCATAGCCGAGGTGTCCCCCTGCTGTGCTACCTGCTGTTTAGCCATGTCCCCAAGTTCCAATTTGAAGAAAGGCTCATTTGGTGGAAACAAAGCAAGCATGATTTTCGCCGCAAGATTATTAACGCCACGAGCACCTATACTCTGATAGGGTGTCTCATACTCTGTGGTAGAGGTAGCATTTTCATCGGGAAATAGCATAGGAATCGTAATCTTTGCGTTCTTTACCGCTCTGTCTACATACACCTTTCTATCGGACACCAATTTATCATAACGAGATTTTGCGGTATCTGTCCGATAAAATATATTGGTGTCTACGCCACTACTCATAAGTTAATACCTGAACCGCCACCACTGGAACCTGCGGACGAGGAAACATAAAGTGAGTTTTTACCCCGCTTCTTTTTCTGGTTCTGCACTGCGGCATCATATTCAGCCTGCTCCGATGCTGTGGGAGCAGGTGCGGCACTAGGAGTAACTACAATGTTACCACTGCCATAACCACCACCATAATTGCGATAACCGCCGAACAGACCTCCTGTTACAGCACCAACAGTTCTGCCTACAAAATGTGTAACACCTTTTACAGCTTTAGACACAGTGTGTCCTATCCAACCGCCACTCGACATTAAAGACCACTCCTTCCTGTGTAATCACCTGTGGAACCTGTACCACTCGTACCACTATTTACATACAAGCTAGACAGGCCACGTTTATTTCTTTTCTTCTGAGAGTATGTTGTATCATCACCCATGACAGGAGCATCGGGTGTCTGAGCATTTGTACTAGACACCAAATCGGAAGCCTTTACTGTCGGACTATAATTATCCGAGGCACTATAAGTATGGCTTCCTGCCCCTGTGATACTGGAGATAATCTTCATAGGTAAGCTCAAAATACTACCTAACCAACCACCACTAGACATAATCAGTCCTTCCTTTCTGCGAGATTATGCAGAACGGAAATAATTTCTGTACACCCCTGCATGTACCCCATACGGATATCATTGTTGTCCACATCTGCATTGATGAAGAAATCAGGAGTGTAGATAGCCTTTAAATAATTCACGACATCACGAGGGACAAAAGGTAATTCATCATGCATAATCATCTAAGCCATCTCCTTCAAATAAGATTCACCATAGACAACAAATCCATGTTTCTTATACATGTTACGAACAATCGGTGTGCCTTGAACCATGCTGCTGCCTGAGCAGATCATGACACATTCATTGTCTCGCGCAATGTCTTCCAAGACCTGAACTGCAAATCGTCCAAAGCCATTAGGTTTTGTGTCTATGGAAACAACCAAATCTTCCACCAATACAGGGCCGTCAATCCACCAAAGCTCAACGACATTGCAAGCCAATATTCCTGCATATTTCCCCTGCTCATTTGCAAAGACAGCCAGTGTTCCAAGTTTTTGCATTTTCCAAAACTGCTGTGCTAAATCCTGAATGGACTTTCTGTGTCTAAACAAGGGTGTCGGGTTTTTATCTGCTTGATGTGTAATGGCCGTTACAATAATTTCCATATCGTCAAGTGTTACATTATTTACGAGTGTAAACTTTGGGGTGTCCATAATTTTACCTTTCCTTTCTCATAATCTCCATCCTGTAAGATATGCGCCACACGAGCCTGTAAGAGTGCGTCATCTTCTGTAAGATTTGCTTTCTTAAAACAATCTACTACAGCTCCCCATGTGGGACTATCATCTAAAATACGTTCTGCTCTCACCTTGCCAATTTTCGGACAACCTGTGTAATTATCCGCTGTGTCCCCTACAAGAGTCTGATAGAGCAGTTTATAAGCTGCTTCTTCCTGTGTCACCTCTACCAAGGTATCTGTTAGGAAGTTATAAATCTTTGTTGGTATCGTCTGCATGTCTTTATCAGCAGAGATAATAATGTTGTTTCCTTTGTACTTTCCTGTAGCCAACAGACCAATAACATCATCTGCTTCTAGGGTGTCTAATTGTTCAGACACCCAATTATCACGAACCCATTGTTTGAGTGCATGATAGGCAACAGGCTTTCTTTTACCAACACGATTCAACTTATAGGTAGGCAAGAGCTTCTTTCTAAAATTGTTGTCATCATCCGAAAAAGCATAGACAACATTTACATTCCCTGAGTAATGGTCAAGCTCCAAGGCCCTCTGAATCCAATCATCCATATGGTCTTGTAAGTATGCAAGGGCTTCATTGAAATCCACATGGAGTGTCCAAATATCATTTCCCCAATCAATCTCACATTCACAAGAGGAACAAGCACGGTATACAGCCATGTCAGCATCCACAAGGATTGTGATAGGTTTCTCCATCGGCTTATACATCTTCGTCTTCCTCTTCATCCGTAGCAGGGACATAAAGACCACAACGGCATGTGCTGTATTTACGCATGTACTTACAAGGGCAAATGGTATCTTTCGTCTTGCTAGGCTGGCAAGGGCAATAACCATCATTCAAAGCCAAGCGACCACGAATAGTATCATAGACAGTATGGTTTCTTGTCACCTGCATATGGCGTTCCTTGAGGAATTTACTGTTGTCTCCATAAATGGTATACATCGCTGTCATTAGACCACCCCCAACTCTTTCGCTTTCGGAAGCGCTTTAATCCAATCACAAACAACTTTCCATTCAGGGAGTCTATGATTCTTTCGCTGTGCATAGATGTTTTTGAGCTGTAAGTAGTTCGTTGTCATCCGAGCTGTCAGCAACAGGCCACTCGGATAGCTGTAGATCATACGTCGCCAGTTTTCTTCACTAGGATTCTGATTGTAGTCCCTCACGATATCAAGGAACAAATCAATGATTTTACGGTCTGTGTAAGAGATGAAGCGAACGTCCATCTTTGCCAGCATGTGCATAGCGGACATGGAAGACACAAAATCAAGAAAATGATAACGCTGTGCTTCGGGCCACGCCTGTTTTGTAAGCGTCAAATCAAACTGGACAATGATACCTTTAAGGTAACAATCATGACCACTGCCAGCAGGTGCTTTACCAAGACGTACAGCACGTTTCATATCACCATTGGTAGCCCCACGTGTTTCTAAATTACACGGATTGATTTTATCCGCCATAGGGTAGCCAGACGCTACAATAGATTCATCAAGGCCATAGACGTATGTGTTATCAATGATGTTATAATCATGCTTTTTCATATTTATTGTGTCTCCTTTCATTCTTAGACAATTCTTTTTTCATCTCTGCGGACTGCGGATATGTGACATGCCCACACGAACATGTAATCTCTTCTACATTCTTTGCACAGCCTGTAACCAAGGTACGGCCACATTTTTTACAACGGATACGTTTTGCGTACATAAAATACCCCCTAATGACAATCAAACCAATTATGCCCAATGATACCCTCTGTATCCAACTGGACATGAAAATTGAAATACTTCTGTGTGTCTCTCATCGCCTGTTGCGCTTCTTCACACACAATCTTTGCTATCTCTTCGGTACGACATGCAATTTGCTGTTCATCATGTATCCATGCCATCAATGCGAAATCGCCCTCCCATCCATGTCTTAGGCCTCTCGCCAATAATCGCTCCTCTGTCGTGACAATCCACTTCTTGCATATCAAAGCGCCTGCTGATTGCAAGAGCAAATTTAAGGCACTGTGAGGACTTCTTACATGTAGTTTGCGTCTGTCAAGACCATAGAGGAAATGACGTTTCCATGTAACTTTAGGTTTCCCATGTGTACTTTTAAAATCAATAGGATAGACAAGCGCATTTTCTACGGCCTGTCTGAGCTTCGCAATAGCAGGGATAGCCTTATTGAATTTCTTCTTAATCTGCTTTCCCTGTCCTGCTGTACCCCCTATGATTTTTCCAATCTTTGCATCCCCTGCACCATATAAATAGGCATAAATGTTTTAATGTTCCCATGAGTTCGCTACCCTCATAGCGTTCAAAACGAACTGCTATATGTCACCATATAGAACAGACTATCTCTTTACAGAATTATCTGCATCCACCGCTTCCCTCTGCTTAGAGGTACTCCCTTTCGGGATAGTCGTTACACTTTGCAAGTAGTGATAGGCATTTCGTAGTAAGGACGAATCTTCTTGAAACAGTCCTAATGCTCTATTACAATTATGACAAAGAAGGCCTCTCACATTTCCTGTTTCATGATCATGGTCAACCACAAGACACCCTGAATGATTAGTACCCATTGGAAAATTCTCTTTACCACAAATTTTGCATACAAAGTTCTGTGACTCTGCAATTTCCAAATATTCATCTAAAGATATCCCGTAGACACGTTTATAATAAGCATCTGCTACCCCATAGTTTTTGCACTCATCTGAACAATAAAGTTCTGATGGTGCTTTAGGGATAAATTCTTTATGACACTTCCTACATCTCTTAGGTTTGAAATAGCCTTGTGGATACTTAGAAGGAGTTGCTGTCTGTTCTTTCTTAGGTTTATTCCAATCACGTAACAGTTTATGTAAGTATTCTTCTTTTGTCATGTAATCACCTCTTGCCTTAGCACGGTATTGTCTTATTCCTAAGATGTTCACCGTTTTCAATGGATTTATAGACGCCCATTTAGTTAAACGTCTTCGCCTGATTGCGTGTTGGCAATCCTGCGGCTTTCTGATTCATCGTATGAATATCACCATTCAGAATCGTATGGGCATATTGCCCCCCATCATACTTGTACATGAAGTGGGCAAGACAACGGAGTTCAAGACCACAAGCGTCTATCCCTGCTTGCCACCATCCGTCAGGTACTCTAAAGAGTTCCCGACATTCCTTGCCATACGGACTGCCGACATGTGGTACTTGTGCGACGTTCGGTCTGGAATGAGTAGCACGGCCACTAACAGCCCCATTAGGGATAACAGAACCATGGATATTCCCATCCTTTCCAATCATAGACAACCAAGCATTATTACCATCTGCAAGCTGTCCCAAACGCTTTTTGAGCATTAAGGACTCCTCAAGGACAGACACCACAGCTTTCACTTCATCGGGAGCTTGAGGGTCTTCCTTCATGAATTTCATGCTTTCATCATCAATCTTCAATCGACATTGTGACAAATCAACACCATCTGCATCCGTGTCTTCCACATCATAACAATCAATGTTCGAGGGAGAATAACCGTAATGCGTCCGCAACAGCCATTCAATCTGTTGTCTACTGTTGGGATTAAAGTCTTTATACTTCTGAACGGGAACCCCTGCTTTATAGCCAAGGCGCTTGTTGTCTCTTTTCGGTACAAAAATCTTATCAGGTACACGAGGTACGATCTGAATTAGTTTAGCTGTCAAGACACCTGCTCTGGCGCGCAAGGTAGCTTCCAATTCCTTTGCCTTCTCAAGGTCAAAGGGAAAGCCATTCTTTTCCTGTTTAGACATCAACCATGCTACCTCATGTTCAAGCTTTATGGCCTTTGGTGCATAATCGTATGAAGCCAGCTTTTCATAGAGCTTTACCGTTACAACTACGTCCTGCTTATTGTAAGCAAGCATTTCAGGATTGTAACAAGCCCATGCATCTTCTTCCTCTCCATATGTACCCTTTAGTTCCCCTAAACGATACCCCCAAGCCTTTAGGCTGTGGGATTTATACAGCTTCGAGGGTAGCTGTTTCTTTCGGATAAGTCCTGCATCCATGTCTTCGATATGAGAATAGATGAGTCGTGACAAAACAAGGGTGTCTACTACATCCTTATGCATGTCGTGTGTAATCTCAAACCACGGAAAAAGTTTTGCCAAGGTGGGAAGGTCATAATTAATAACGTTGTGTCCACAAAGACACACCCCTCTTTTCCATGCATCATATAACTCATGGACACCTTGCTCTGCGTGTACATCATCATACTGCTTCATTTCCTGTGTGTCTGTATCATAGACACTCAGGCAGAACAGCTTTGTAACGTCGGCATATAAGCCGTTCGTTTCAATATCAAAGACTAACATAGAACCATCCTTTCTATCGTAACTTTTCTAAATCTTCTGCCTCTGTATCAAGATTAAAAGCCTCATTACGGAGCTTACTCGCTAACTCTCTCTTTTTATCAGCAAGCAAACTAATTTTCTTCTGTCGCTGTGCCTGTACCTTAATACTCCACTGATACAGCTTGTGCCACAAGGCATCATAGAATTTAATGAGCCACATTAAGACACCCCCTTACTTCTTCAAATGATGATAGAATCGTTTTCCTGCTTCCTTCTGTCTCGCTTCGGAGAAGTTGCTAATGCGTTTCAGATACCCGATAACACGAGTACCATAATCAACATCCGTGCTCCCACATTTCACACAATGGTTTTCTGTGTCTGTGTTGATGTAACCACACTCATTGCAAATCGTACACAAGACATTGGTTGTCCAATACTGTACACCATACTTAGAGCAAAGCTTATACAAATGGACAAACTGTTCTGCACTCAACATCTGTTCAAGATTCAGATGGAGTGCCGAGCCGCCATCAAGGTACTGAACAATGTCCTTTGAATACAGTTTGAGCTTATCAAGCACATTCACCTTCGTGTCTTCTACAGGGTAGAAATAACTGTTGTAACAATCACGAGGAGCATAAAGACCTGCTTCTTTGTCCCATTTAGCATTTTTAACACCGAGATTTTCGCAAGGTGTTACCTCAGTGTTGAAGCGGACTCCATACTCAGACAGAGCGGCCTTATTAGACATCATAAGGAAAGACAACAAGGACTTTAAATAATCAGGATATTCCTTGTCTGTCACAGTACCTTTCTTGTCTCTCAGGTACTCAAAGTATTCCAAGACACCATTCACACCAAGGGTCAAGAACTGCTTATCAATGTCCATGAAGCCCTGTGTGTAAGCAGGGAGCAAACCTGCCTCAATATAGCCTTTCAACACTTCACGATGAGCCAACAGGTACTTATGTACTCTGTCCACTACTTCGTCAAGCTTAATACCACATTGACCGATACGGTTGATGTTCAAACTAATGACACGAGCAGAACCCGTAACGACACCACCTGCACCCAACGTGTAACTGAATGTGTTGTCTGCCAATTCATTGCGCAAGCGACAGCAAGACGCAAGACTATCCACCTTGTCAGACATATAGACAAAGAAGGAAAGCCCCCGTGCCTGTACATCCGCCAGTTTATGCATAAAAGCATTGTCCTTGAAACCACCTTTTCCATCGGTCAATAGTGCGGCGGTGACAACAGGGAACGTCAACAATTCTTTTTCTCGTTCCTGTCTGAACCATCGCAAGAAATGCAACTGCAAACGATAGGTGCTTTCAATGTCTACCTGTGTACCGTCTGGGTAGTAGAAACCACCAAACATTTCTTTCAGGTAATCACGATCGAACACACTCACATTCCAAAAGACAGACTGGTCGCCTCGTGCGCTGGCAGGTTGATTCAGTGCATAGACAACACCCTGAAATTCCTGATTGACTTCTTCAAAATGTTTCTTGAGGTAATCTTTGCCCCACTGTTTCCGTGCAAAGTAGTCAAACATGTGAAGGAACTCAACAGTAGCAATAGCGCCACTGAAATTACTTGCAATCTGATAAACAAGATTGACAAATGAGCCGCAAAAGCTCTGCAAGTTCTTCGGTGCTTTAGACACACCGCCTAAGCACTTCGTACCTTCCAACAAGAAGGGATACAAAGTGATACTGGCACAATAAGGTTTCAAAGATGTTTCATCATGTGTATAGATATAATGATTTGCAAGGTCATCTTCATACGCCTTTGCCATGTCTTCACCAAACATCTGTGTCAGCTTGCCTTTAACCAACTTACGGTTAATCTGGATAGTGTCTGGTTTAAATAATTCTGCTTCCAAGCCAGCAATCGTCTTCTGGGTCACATTGCTATTCGCATCAACCTTAGAGGCCGTAGCGGCATTGGAAGACACCATATAATCATGGATGTATTTAATCTTTTCTTTTAAATCAACATTAGGTAACATTCTTCACCCTCTTCCAAAATTTGTGTGTCTCATCCAAAAAGCAAGGCTGAACAAACACCACATTATCATTTTTATCTAAGCGGTAAGACTGCGAGATGTAGTAAAAGCGTTGATTTGTCCGAGGACTCTCAAGACCACCCAAAGCCTCTACATAGGGGCCTGTCTTCAACCAAGTGCAATGCCCTTCAACTGCAATCATCTTGTCATGTTCTTCATCATCACTCCCACTATACAAACCTGTAGGAGCAATGAAGGCCAAATCACGTAGGAGAGCAATCAAAGATTCATCTGTGATATGGTTATTATTTGTACCGCCCATTACAACAATAGCATTTGCCCCTGCATCAATGGCGTCCTGTGCTTCTTCTAAAATATCAAGAAGGGACGTTAAGGTTACATCTTCTTCCTGTAATTCTGGACTATGACAACCAACACAATGTTGTTTGCAAGCCCCTAATTCAAGCGCATAGGCCATTTTATCAGGTAGTTCATTGAATGTAATATCTGTATTAACAACAGGGTACTTTAAAACTCTTGACATGATTCATCTTCCTCTCCTAGTAATCTGTGTCTGTCCTTATCCCAATGGAGATACCCTGCAAGCCCTGTTGAACCTGCAAAGCGATTCTTTAAGACACGAATTTTAATCAAGTTTCTTTCGGACTCATCCTCTGCCTGTTGATTGCGTTCGAGTGCTAGTACCTCATCAGGTAATTGCTTCAATGTGCCACTACCACGCAAGTCATCAAGAGAGATGATTCCACCTTCTTCAAAGGCCTTTTCACCACTTGTCTTTTTCAAGTGAGATATAACAATCATCCCGACGCCTGTTTCTTCTACTAGCGACCGTAACTGTGTCATTAATTTATCAATGGTCTTTCGCTCATCTCCGCCCTCATCCATGCCTGATACGGCAATAGAGATATGGTCAAAAATGATAAAATCACACTGTTCCGCTACGGCTAAATAACGGATACGAGACAACAAGTTCCCACTCTCAATCGAACCAAAGTGATCGTATAGGACAAACCGTTTATCACTGAACAGCTCTTCATAGGCTGTCTTTAACTTATCCTTGTCTACACTGCCCCATAAAATAGACAGAGGCTTTTCAACATGGATAGACAACAACTCACGGAGTGTCTTCTTCGGGTTTTCTTCGAGGAAGACAAGCCCGATTTTCAGTCCATCCTTCACCTTGAGTTTGTAGGCAATCTCACGAGCCGCTGTAGACTTCCCAATGCCTGTACCTGCTGTCAGCATCACAAGCTCCCCTTTACGGAGTCCCTTTGTGATACTTTTCAGCCCCTTACACCATGGATAGTCGTAACACTGAGCTTCTGTGTCATCACTGAAAAATTCATCTTCAATGTCAGCGGCATTGATAATTCCATCTGGCCTATATTCCTTTGCGGTAAAGATAGCCTGTATGATTGCATCTCCTTTACCTGCCACAAGACAGGCATTAGCATCCTTTTCTGGTAAGTCTGCAATCTTTAGTTTGTGTGGGGACAACATTCCCTGTACATCCTCTACGGCCTTTCGTCCCTGAGCGTCCATGTCAAACATGACAATGACCTCATCAAAGGACTCTAACCATTCGAGGTTATCTTTAAAGGTACGTTTAGCCGACGTACAGCCATGAGGTAAAGACACAACAGGCCATTTGTTGCCCCCCATCTGAGAGACAGTCAGACAATCAATCTCACCCTCTGTAATGACAAGTTTCTTGCCACTATGGAAAAGATTCTGTCCAAAAAACCGATAAGCAGAAGTACCATTCAGATAGAACTTCTTGTCCTTTGTCCTCAACTTCTGGAAAAGAACAGAACCGTCCTCATCACAATACTCTGCGACTTGAACGGTTCCTAGTTGTGTCTTTGTAACATAATAGCCATAACGCTCACATGTTTCAGCAGACAACCCCCTTGCACGGAGTGTCTTAAACTCCATGTCCTCATGGGGAATAATGGCATGTTTAGCCACCTCTACACCTTCTTTCGGAAATTCTGTATGATGACAACTGAAACAGTATGTGTGTCCATCATCATACAACGTAGCGGCATCATGGCTTCCGCAATAAGGACACGGAATATGTGCCTGTACAATTTCCGACATGGCTAGTCGTCCCCATAATGTACATCAAGGGCATATTTGTTCTTAATGTCCCTCATGGTTTTGCGCTGTGCATCGGACATGTCCTTTTCGCTGGCACAACCAACCAACAGCACATAGACGGAATCTTTCACATGAGCGAGTCTATAGTCACCATAAGCAAGGAAGGGAATCCCTTCTTTTACTTCACCATTCGGCATCACGATCAGATGATACCCGATATTGAACAGCCCTTCTCTACGCTGTTCTACATAAATTTCCCGAACGGTCTTCACCTTCGGCTCAAACAAGACACGCACCATATTAGTCTCCTCTCTTTCTTTGTACTTCAAATTCATGCTCTCACCCCTTACTTTTTCTTTTTAGGGATAAGACCTTTCATAGGCTTCTTCTTTTCTCTAAACCATGCGTCGGGAATCTGTCTAGTGGAGTATTTAAATCCATTTTTCTCCGCCCAATCTGCATAGGTTGTCTTACTGCCTTTATACAACTTCAACTTAGGATTTTGGAAGACAAACCGAATATCCAAATCAGGATACTGCATCTTGATAAGCAAGTGCTTCTGTCTGTCTTCTCTTTCAAAAATCCCCTTTGCTTCTATAATGATTCCATTTGGCAACACAAAGTCTGGAGTATACTTATGCTGTGTAGCAGGTTTTTCATAGTTGATGTAGTACATCTCATACTTTTCCTGCTTCTTCAACTCCCGTATCTGCGCACTAATGGTGTCTTCAAAATGACTTCTCTTTTTAGGTGGTCTGTATGTATACGCACCCCCATTACAAAAACTCCGTTTCAGGTCTTATCACCACGCTTTAAAAATCTTCATCATCCGAACCGTCCGTGAACGGAGCATCTACGTCCGAACGTGTGTCTTCTTCATCGTCATCAATGACGGACGTAGAATCAAAGGCCCCTTCATGCTTCTTAAAGCCGAAAGAGCTTGCATCCTGTCCATTACCATACGGAACGTACTTCAAGAGTTGTACCGCCTGTAAGCGGAAAGACACACCAAAGTTTTTAGATGTGTTGTAATACGGAAAGAGCTGATAGGCGACAGCAACGACACTACCATTCCCGATAGAACTCTTGATTTTGCGAGTAACAGGACGTTCAGCCCCATCAAAGACAGGAACAACCTTGTCAATCTCTTTGCCTGCCTTCGTGACAATATGAGCATTGGTAACGAATTTAACGCTTGCGTCGCCATTGTCATCTTCACGGAACGAACCCATGTTAGGCTCTGCGGCGAACTTCTTGTTCTTGAGCGTTTCTTTAAATTCTTCCCAAATCGTCTGGGCTTCCTGCATCAAGTTATTCATGTCTTCAACAGACGGAACAAGCGTAATGCTATATTTGTTTGTGTCTGTACCGTTAAAAGTTTCTGTGTCTGCTAAATGACACCACATCGCTTTCCCTGTAATTACACCATCATTCATATTCATGTTTCATTCTCCTTTACAGTAATTTTGCACGAGTAATTAAAATCATGCCATCGGCATTTTCAAGTAATAAATCTGTGACGGCTGTCTTAATGCCATCATCAAGCTTCACGTGCTTTCTACGCGACTTTGCGGCGATGACGCCTAAAAGACACAAGGTATCATTGTCATAAGTGCCATCATGTAAAAAGCGCATGAGCTTGTTTGCGTAGGCAACATAAGGTTTGTTCATGGTTTCCATCATGTTCATTTCTCCTTTTTGTAGTGACCGCTACAATTAAATACGTTCACCTTTCTTCGCCCTTTCGAGCCATTCTTCATAGACATGAATTTTATCAAGATCAGACTTCATTCCTTTTTCTCCGCCCTTATGCCCTGCACGGAGTCGATATTTAAGGATATTGCCTTTGAGGAAGCCGATAAATTCATCACGACTAAAAAGCGCCTGCATGACAAGAATAGGTTCAACAACAGTCTCACGATAATGTTTATCGTGCTTGGTGTCTTCCTGTGTGTCTTTCTCTGCATAAATAGGGGTAACACGACGTTCGTCAACGGTGAATACTTTATCACTACCACGGAACTGTACATCATACATTACCCTGTCGCTTGCTGTGTCGTTGTCAGGAACCACCATCATGTCAACAACTACTGCATAACCACTTTCATGCTGTGGTGTCGCCGACCAGTTAGACATATCAACCCACACGGTATCATAGATATTAATGTTATTCTCAAACATCTTTAACCCATGAAGTTCATCATCCAACCAGTCATAGCCAACCTTTTTGTCAGTATCCTTTGTGGTCTTATCCACTAAGAACACCTCCCACTGAGGAAACATAAGCGTTTTATTAATCACAGCCGGCTTACATTCATACCATTCATCGCCTCCGACACCCTGTGTAATAGACACAACTTTAGCCATGTATTCCTCTACAGAATCACTTGTCTTGTCATTATTACCTAAGACATTACGAACATCCTTAATGATAACGTCGTCGCCTACTTTAATTTCTCTCATGGTTCCTCTAGTCCTTTCCTGTGCTTCCAAATCCTTCGTGTGTCCCTTCTTTTGTAAGGGAATCCACTTCTACTAATTCAGTCGGAACGTTCTCTACAAGCATAACCTGCGCAATACGTTCCCCTTTATTGATTCTTGTAACACTACTTCCGATATTTTCAACAAGCAAAAACAATTCATCAACATAGTCACTATCAACAATCCCTGTGCCATTGGCTAATCTCAGTTTTGTTTTAAGACCTGTAGAAGACCGTACATAGACTTCTAAATGATATCCTTCGGGAATCTCAAACGCTACGCCTGTAGGGACTTTATACGCCTTGTCCTGTCCCCGTTGCGGATATAATGTCACTGTGTCATTTGCAAAGACATCATAGCAAGCGGCGGACGCCGTAGCCCGATAAGGTGCTTTTGCGTCGAGTGTGATACGTTTGAATTTTAAAGACACCAAAGATTTATTGCTTGTGGTTGTCTTCCTTCGTTTACGTACTGTTTGTTCTGTCATTGTTTATGCTCCTTTCAAAAAGCAAAATAGAAAATGAAGACTTTCTTTCTTCACATGGTGGCACAATTAAAAAGACACCAATTTGAAGACTTTCTTTCTTCACATGGTGGCACAATTAAAATGTTGTGTCTTATCCTTCTCTAAAGAGAAAAAGACACACAAAAAGAGAAATATTTAAATTATTTATATTAATTATTAATTATCATCAATAATAAATAGTAAAAGAACTATAAGTATCTTAAAGTAATTTTAATTATATATAGTTACTTTAAGTATCTTATAGTTCTCCTCTCTTCTCTTCACAAGGTGGCACAATTACAAATCATGTTATATTTATGCAAAAGAATATTTACTATTTACGACATCATCAAGATTTAAATTACCCTTAGTTGGCATTTGGGGTATTTCTTTTTCTTCTGGTAACAGATACTCCACATCTGCCAGCCATTCTTCCAAATAATTATGACCTTTGTACATATTGACCAATTCAGTACGGATAGCCTTGAACAAATCTTCTGCATGTTCTATGTCCGTGCCAAAACTATCATGAATCATGAAGAAGTTATTATTTCCTTTTTCTGCTTGGTTCATAATGACCCTTTGCATATGACAAGCATCCATACTGTGGATAAAGTTGGGAGCTATAGCCTGTGATTGCCCTCGTGTGTCTATATCAGTGTTTTCTTTCGGAATGTAGATTCTGACAAAACCACCATTAAAGCGCATCCTGCATATTTCAATGTTCGGTACAAATTTATTTTGTTGGATAGGCAAGCCGTTAGGGCTTGTCCATGCTACAGCTTCGCCGTTCTTACCAATCATGCCTGCAATCTTTTTTAGCCATTCCATCCCTTCAACAGCCTTTACAACCGTAGTCGTCACCGCATCCCAAATAAGACCTGCCATATAGTTTGCGGACTGTGAGCGACTCAAGAAAATCGGGTTGTCTTTATGTTCGTCAATCCATGGCTTGATAATATCGCTCTTGAGGTTTTCAGAGAATCCATATTTACGGCTTCCATAGGCAAGAGTCATGACAGAGCGCTTGCACACTTTACGCTTGATACCATCTGTACCAAACTTTTGTTGTGCATAAGATAACCATTCTGTGGCCAATTCTTTTGTGCCGTACACAATGCACTTTTTACCATTACTGTCAAGTACATATTCGCCACTTTTTTTGTCTTTTTTGTAATCATCTGCTGTCCCTGTAATGACATCTTGATGTAAAACAACATTCACTTTATCCGCCACAACTTGATAAATGTCATGTACGGTTTCGTCTGGGATTAGATTGACGTTCTTGCCCCCAATTTCGTCTGCAAGTAGCATGGAGAAGTGCTGTAGCCCTGAGCAGGTTCCGTCAAAACTGATAGGAAGACCCGACTTGAATCCCACAGCAGACCCGTCATGATCAGATTGATAGACACGGAGTCTTTCAAACTCAAAGCAGAAGGCCAGAAATTCCATGGGACTCTCATCGCTTGCCACTTCGTCCCACCATGTATACGTTAAAGGGGAAGCGGCGCTCTGTAAAATGTTGTCTTCATTATCAAGTACCCATTGGATACGTTCATCAAAGGGAATCTTGTCAAGACCTGCAAAGCCTGCACCTGCAATATAAAACCATTTGAGGGCCTCGTCACTTGACAAGGGCGTCGGGTCTGCAAAAAGTAGCAAGGCTTTCTGTGTGTCATCCCCTTGAGGGTTCAAAGCAGGGCTCATAGGGTAAATTCGTCCACGATAGTCTAAGTTCCATGGGAAGTAGATTTTTTCATACTTGCTGTACTTCTTTGCACAGCCTAAAGAGGTGTTCGTTCTAAGCACCTTGGATACTCTTGCCCTTTCGTGCTTGTAATAGGCAACAAGGCGCTTTTTATGAGCTTCGAGTTCTTCGGGTGTTGGGTCAATCAAATGTGGAACTTTTGGCGTTTCGTCCGTCCTAGGAAGACCGCCTAAACCCCCATGGTTCTCCATAATAGACACCATGGTATCAAGTATACGTTGATTGATGATGAAGGGTGTAGACTGTAAGGCATTTACACACTTGAACAGCCACGTCAAATCAAGCTGTTCACATTTTTGGATATATTGATCCAGAAATGCGTTATGTTGATACATGTTTACACGAATAAACTGAGCAAAAGGAGCATTGACACCATAATAGGCTCCATCTTTAATCCCTTCCCATGGTTTTGGGGGGATGACACAAGGGCTGAATTTAAAGCTATTCAAGGCCATCACGTCAATACTTTTAGCCCATGCTTTTACGAGCCAATCAGCCGCCTTTAGATACTTTTTAGGACGCTTGTTTCCATCGGTGTGGTTTGCTTCTACTTTGTATTCAAAATAGCCACTTCCCTTTATAACGGCCTCTAATAGCACTGTTACGAGTTTATAAAGGTTATCTGTATCCATTGTATCGGGAGTAAACCCCATGTCTTTATAGGCACGCCGTGCATATTGTACTTTAAAATCATTTCGTAAGCGGTGCTTCAAACCCGCTTCAAAAAAGGCCGCATCTTGTCTTGTAGCTTGCTTTAAATACTGATAACTAATTATTTCTTCTTTATAGTTGACTACAAGCTTATCCATAGCCGTGTCAAAGACAACAAAGGTATCGTCTGAATTATGCATAACAAAGCCGATAAGGACGTTTAAGATGCTTGTAACACTCATCTTAATTAGTGTGTCTTCATCACCTTCATACAAGCTTTTAAGCTGATTTACGACACCTTGATATTTAGGGACTACGCCACGCTTTTTCTGCGGAAATAAAACGTTTTTAACGTTCGTGTAGCAATCGGAAAAGACATGTTCCATTAGCTTGCTTCCTATTTTCGTTTCTCCTGCTGTGTTATTTAATACCGCTTGTTCATATGTAGCATGCAATACCTTTTCTGCAAAGTCTTTCGATTCATGTTCAAGCTTTAACTGTTCTTGTAGGGTTCCTTTGATTTTTTCCATAGTATTACCTTCCTTTCTTCAATAGGTGGAACAATTAAACTTTTAGGTTGACAAAATGTTTGTTAGTTTTTTAAACATACGTTTGATGCTTGATTAAAAAAATAATAAAGATAGACAACAATCATCTATCTACGAACGATTGTTCGACCCCTAGGGTATAAAAATGGCGTGTCCCTGCCGTGTTGGTAAAGACACGCCTAGATTCAGAACAGTTGTTCGATATTCTATTATTGTATCAAACATTCGTTTGCCTTACTAGTCACAAGAGGTAAAAACGAACTCTTTCCCCATCCATGCAGACAAAAAATTGATAATTGGAAACTTCACTCTGAAAGTCGTCGTCTTTCGTGACAAGCTGGCCCCCAATAGCACATGAGGCTTCATCACTATCATTCCATTCAGTACCCAATAAGAGAACGCTTTTTCCTTGCAGGTGTGCTTGTAATGCTTCTTGTGCTGTGATTTGCTTCATCATGATTATTCCCCCTATAAATGTTCGATGTAATTGGCTAGACAACAAAGGCCAATAAGGCAGGAGATGTAGACAAGGCCGTCTATTTTGTGCCATATTTTCAACATGGTTCTTTCTCCGTTTCTACCAGTGTCACAAGGGACTTTTTACAGCTCCTTGCTTTTTGTACTAGCCGATACAATTTATCTGTCTTTACCTGTCTTGACTAGCATTTTTTCCATGCAGTCGCCACAGATAACGTGTGTGTCTTCCTTACCCTTTACGGTTGCGCCGCATTTCGGGCAGAAATACGTGACTGTTTTCGGACGGGCTTTCTTGATTTTCTTCTTTGCTTCTCCCTTGAGAGCAAAGAGGGTGTGACAAGGAATTAAGAGGGATTTAGGCATTGAATTAAAAGCTAGATCAAACGGCCCACCCTCTACGATGTAATGCGTCACGTGCTGGCCTGTTCTTTTTCCGTTGGGTGTACCGTCGGAAGACGTGATAAGACCGACACGCTCCATCTTTTCCGCAAAGTCCTTATTGTGGTAACAACGGCGTGGAGCGGAGCCGTCATATTCCTGCCACAAGTGACACATTTCGTGCACCAATGTGGCATAGACTTCCTTGTCCGTCCGCTTGCCATCCTTGAGGATGTAATCAGGGTTGAGTGCGATTTCGCCCCATTGCTCTCTCCCTTTATCATCCGTCCAAATTGATGGGACGTAATAACCAAAGGTGTTGCGCTCACGGTTAAGGGTAAGCATAACTTGTGGCAGGCTGTCTTTAAACAGAGCGTCATTAAAATAATCAAAGGCGTCTTGCAAAACTTGATATTGCTTTTCGGTTGGTTTGAAAATAATTTTAGGTTCCATACTGTACCTTCCTTTCGTTGAATAACTAAGGGTAACTAATGCCCTTATTCGAGGCCACAAGGCAGGCTTATGGCCTCTGGTAAAGACACAAGATTCAACGCGGCTTATTCGTCGTCTTCCTCGACTTCTTCAAAGTCTTCATTGAAGACAGTGTCGTTGTCGGCAGATACAATGTCGTCTAAGTCGGGCCACGGCGTGTCCCCACTGTAGCAGTTGACAAGATGATAGATAATGTCGTCTACTAAATCCTCTGCTTCTGCTACAACGTCGTGCTAGTCGGCAGATTCTAGGTTCCCATAGGCATTGAAGCAGAAATATTCGTCGTTAGGATTAAATCCGCCACCATAGAAAACCCTTTGCGCAATTTCCATAGGCGTGCAGTTGGACATAAATTCATCAAATTCATCCATATCGTAATAGACACAATCTTCAAAACAACCATCATACCCGTTCATGTGTTGAAGCAAATATGTGAGATCATCCCCATTTAACTGTTCAACATAGTTATGGATTGCCTGTTCTCTTGTCATTGTTTTCATAGTAAAAAACTCCCTTCTAAATATGGCTTGTCTCATCGGTAGGACGGTAGCCAGCCGTTCCTAGACAAGGGATTTTAGTCCCTTGTTTCGACGTTAAGCACGAAAGATAAACATGTATTCTTGTGTACCCCTACGAATTAAAATGTATTCGCCTAAATCTTCTATGTAGTCCCCTTTTTGCAAGAAATATGTAGTAGAATCGTATTCTATTCTATTGAGGGGTTCAAAATGCTTTACTGTAAAACACATGCGTCCTTTATGGAAAATGCCTACATCGGAAATGAGACAACCTTCCATACAGGCAACTTTTTTGCCTTCTAAAGCCTTATACATTTCTGTTCTTGTCATAATAAGTACCCCTTTCATTTCTAACTGTCACTCTTTGTAGTGACGTTTGAAGCTAAAATTTTTTGGACACCGTGTGTAGTGTTTTGTAGTGTCCTTTAGCTTGACTAAAGTATACCACACAGCACTACACTTTTCAAGAGATTTTTGTAGTTTTTTGTAGTGACTTTTAGTGTTCCTTTTGCTATAATGAGTATATACATAAAAGAGGTGATAACATGAGTAATCAAAAAATGGAAAATTCAGTATTCATGCAAATAAGGATTGAGAAAGACACACGAGATAAGTTCAGAAAGTTGTGTAAGGAAAAGGCAATCAATAGCAGTGAATTATTGCGTATGCTTATTATTAAATGGATAAAGAATAACGAAAAGGAATAGACACACAAAAAGGCCCTATACAAGCTTAAATGCTCATATAGGGCCTTTATTATCAGTGTATGATTATATTTTTAAAAGGTTAAAGCAATACAGACAACACACACGATACAGGAAACTAAAGCTATCGTTAGCGGTTTTATTTCTCTATCCGTATAAGCGGCCATTGCTCGTACAGCACACAAGCTGAAAAGCATTAAAATTATACATCTTACATTATTGATTAATGATTGTGTGTCTATGATATTATAAATTATTAATCCAATTAGTCCTAAAATAAATAAACCTATCATCTTCAACACCTCTTTATAATTTTTATGTATCCTTATCATATCATAAATATCTGTGTGTGTCTTTGTGTCTTCTCATCGTACCTATTAGATACTATACAGTGTGATTGTATTGGCACCTACAAGGGCACTAAGAGAGTCTAAGAGGTACTAAGTGATACTTTAAAGACACCAACAGATGACAGAACACATGTAAAACCACGATTGAACAAAATTTCAAAACACAACATATAACTATGCACATCCTTGCACACCCATTCACTCCCCCTCACAAACATATGAACAACCATTCATATATAAAGCAAAACAGATATAGTTGATTCAGTCAACTATCTAAAAAATACTCTACATACTTACACGTACCCGTGTGTACCATATAAATAATATATGTAAACGAGTGTTGACAAGCACTAAATAAGCACGTAGGATATTTATAGAGCTTGATAGTAAGCGATGTAGGGTATTATAAATTGTAATGGCCGATACAATCAGGGCTGGCTAGGTTGCCATGGTGTGCAATAAGAGCGGAAATGAATGAAAATGTACTAGAGGTACTGTGAAGATGTGAAGCGGCTGAAACGAAGGCCATACGGGGGGAAAGCGGAACTCGAAGCACGTCACGTAAGGCCTCACAGATTTTTTAGAATTTTTAAAGTCCGAAGCGTATCTAAGCGATTCTAAGCGTACCCGAAAGGAGAAGACACACAATGCCAAGAACACGACAAAGACGAAATAAGGGTGAAGGTTCGATAACCAAGACACCCAATGGGAAGTACAAAGCCACCATCACGATTGGAGTTGGTATTGATGGCAAGCAAAAGAGGAAGTCGGTAACAAGAGACACCAAGCGAGAAGTCATCGACGCCATCACGGAACTAAGACACAAGTATAATATAGGTGATGTATCAAAGGGTGTGTCTAAGAGCGTCAAGGACGTTTGTGATGAGTTTTTAGACACCAAGGAGCAAGCTGTGTCTTTAGCCACCTTGAAATCGTATCGGACACACATTAACGCCTTTAAAGAAGTATTTGGTGGTATGATGATAGAGAATGTGACAAAGACCATGATCGAGGACTATTATAAATCATTGATAAACAGTCCACATCATTATAAATCATCATCCCTACGGACAAAAAAGACCGTGTTGTCTTCCCTATTCAACGAAGCGAAACGTGCAGGGTATATAAAGGAAAATGTATGGGATACTGCAAATATTCAACTACGGCGTGTCTTACCAAAAGCATCCACTATGGTGCTTCCAACACCTGAACAGTTCCATAAGTTATTAGAGGAAGCGGATAAGTACGCTCATTGGTATTATGTGCTTCTTTACCTTGCATCTGTTACAGGGATGAGGAGAGGAGAATTATTAGGTCTTAAATGGAAGTGTGTGGATAAAGACACCAAGACCATCACCATCAACAACCAATTAAATACAGAGGGTGTAGATAGTCCGTTAAAGACACCTACATCTTATAGGACAATTTACGTGACCCCAAAGGCCTTTGAGGCTTTAGACACCCTGTCAAAGAAAAGTCCGTATGTCTTTTCAAGGGACAATGGGACAGTTCGCCCAGTATCGGTTTCATGGCTACAGGAGATAAATACTGTTGTCTTCAAGGCCGCTCATATGCCGAAAGGATTCACATTTCATGATATAAGACACTATCATGCCACCCAGCTTTTAAGACACGGAGTAAATCCAAAGGTGGTGAGTAGGAGATTAGGACACACATCTGTGGTTACGACGCTCAACCTGTACTTTAACTATCTTCCCAGTATGGATGAGGAAGCAAGCACCATCTTAGATGAATGAGCGCTTATAAGGTGCTTATATAAGAAATAGACACAAGTGGATGAAATTATAAATGGCTAAAAATAGCGGTTTTACGCTGTTCTTAGCTATTTATAATTTTATAACATAAAAAATAGGCTGTCGCATGTGCGACAGCCTATTTTCTGTAGGGGCGCCCACGTGGGGCGCCCGCTCCGAAATATGTATGATGTCCCAATCAGTTTGCTCGAAGAGCCATCCAAATCCCGAACGGGTCGCCCACGTGCGACCCCTACAAAATCCGTGCTACTAGTGGTTAGTGGCTAACTGCTGACTGCTAGCCACGGATCTTTTTAATTTGTTTTTCCAGTTCCGGCATGACTTCAAAGAGGTCGCCTACGATGCCGTAGTGAGCGAATTTGAAGATCGGTGCATCCGGGTCTTTGTTGACGGCAATGATGAGGCCGGCGTCCTGGATGCCGAGTTTGTGCTGGATGGCGCCGGAAATGCCCAGGGCGATGTAAATCTTCGGGGCGATTTTCTTGCCTGTAATGCCGATCTGCCATTCATAGGGAGCCCATTCTTTGTCGACGAGAGGCTTGGATACGCCGAAGGCTGCGCCGATGCGCTGGGCAAAGGCCTGAACGGCTTTCATGCCGTCTTCGGTCTGGACGCCGCGGCCGGCACCGACGACGATATCGGCTGTCGTAATGGTCAGTTCTTCCGCTTCTTTTTCGACCGGTTCAAAGTTCGTCACTTTGACGGACGGAGCAGCACCGGCGAAGTCGACGCTTTCTTTGATGATTTCGCCTTTCCGGGCCGGGTCAGCCGGCGTGCCGTGGAAAATCTTGTCGCTGATGGTAGCCAGCTGGGGGCGCGTCGTCGTCTGGATCTTGACGAAGAGCTTGCCCGTATAAGCCGGACGGATCCAGGTCAGCGTATCGTCATCGCCTTCAAAGCGGACGTCCGTGCAGTCTGCGACCAGGCCGACGCCGAGCTGAGCCGACAGGCGGCCGCCGAGGTCACGGCCATCGGGCGAACCGCCGATGAGGATGACGCTGGGTTCATATTTTTCAGCCAAAGCGGCGATAGCTTTGGTGTACAAGACGGAATCGTAGGCAGCCAGGGCACTGTCTTCGACAGCGACGACGGCATCAGCGCCATAGGAAATGGCTTCCTGGCTGGCTTTGGCCGTATCGGCACCGGCGACGAAGGCGACGACCTGTTTGCCTTTGGCATCGGCCAGCTGACGGGCTTTGCCCAACAATTCGATGCTCAGCGGGCTCAGGGCACCGCCGGCGATTTCTATATATACGCAGATATTCTGTTTCAATTCCATAATTCAGCCCTCCTTACAGCAAGTTCTTGGCAGTCAGTTCTTTGACGAGATTAGCCGCAGCGTCTGCCGGCGTAGCGCCTTCGATCATGACGCCGACCGGATTCGGTTCCGGTGCGAAGAGTTCCGTGACTTTCGTCGCCGAACCAGATTTCCCGACACTTGCTGCATCGAGGCCCAGGTCTTCCACTTTCCAGACATCGAAGACGGCTTTCTTGGCAGCCATCTTGCCGCGGATCTTCGGAGAACGCGGCGTATTGCTCTTTTCCGTAACCGAGACGACAGCCGGGAGCTGAGCCTGTACCGTTTCAATGCCGTCGTGGTTCAGGCGCGTAGCCGTTACCGTCGTGCCGTCGACACTGACCGAATTGGCATAGGAAATGAGGGCCATACCCAAACGCTGGGCAATAGCCGGCGGGATCTGCCCCGTATCGCCATCCGTCGAGCGCTTGCCCGTGAAGACCAGGTCGGCACCGCCCAATTTTTCAATGGCCTTGGCCAATACCAGGCCCGTTGCCAGCGTATCGGAGCCAGCCATGCGTTCGTCCGAGACGAGGACACCTTTATCGGCACCGATAGCAATGCCATCACGCATCATTTCACCAGCCAGGGCGTTGCCCATGGTCAGGATCGTCACCGTACCACCGATGGCATCCTTGACGGCTACGGCCGCTTCGATGGCGTGTTTATCAACCGGGTTGAGCATCGACGGAGCGCCGACACGGACCAAGTTGTTGTCTTTGGCGATTTCAATATCCGAAATCGCAGGAACCTGCTTTACCAAAACTACAATATTCATAAGTAAGCCTCCTTTTTTCGTCTTCTTATGTCACCTATTATACTCCATATTCAACAATTTATCAACGGATAATTATTTTTATTTACAGAGTCTATATCTAACGTATCTTCCCATTGACAGCCCTAGGCTATTCTTTTAAAATTAAATAGTATTAAACAGGTTAATCGTTTGATTTTCCAGCTAATCTTTATACTTTTAGGAGGTTTTTATCATGTCTGAATCCCATCCGGAGCGGCGTCCTTATGATCCGCCCATGTCTCCGGACCAGAATTACGTTGAAATCAATGCTTATGTCGTCGGCTGGGGGCTGTTCTTCGCCGCCCTCTTCTCCCTGGCCGTCGGCTATCTCTGCCTGAAAATCGGCCAGACCGTCGATGCCTTTGCGCCCGTCTCCGTCCTGGCCATGGGCATGGCCGTCCTCTTCAAGCGCAAGAATGCCTTCCCGGAAACGGTCCACATCCAGGCCATCGCCAGCGCCGGGACCAACATCATCGGCGGCGTCATGTTCATCCTGCCGGCCCTGTTCATCCTGCAGCTCGACAGCCAGCTGACCTATACGGAAATGGTCATCCCCATCGTCCTCGGCGGCGTCCTGGGCGTCCTCCTGGCGACGACGTTCCGCCGCTACTTCTGTGAAGAAATGGATGCGGCTTACCCCTTCCCGTCCGGCCGGGCCGCTGCCGAAGTCCTCAGCTGCAACGGCGGTTCCAAGGCCCATGTCATGGTCTTCAGCGGTCTCCTGGCCATGGCCTATGACTTCGTCCTCAACACCCTGGGCTGGTGGCAGGAAGTCCTGTCGACGCTGACCTTCTCCTGGGGCCAGGCCGCGGCGGCGAAATACAAGCTGGCTTTCAGCCTGGATAACGACGCCGCCCTCCTGGGCATCGGCTACTTCACGGGCCTGCGCTACGCGGCTATCATCGCAGCGGGCTCGTTCTTCTCGTGGTTCGTCTGCATCCCCGTCGTCTACTACCTCGGCGGCGAACACGTCATGACCCTCCACGGCCAGGCCGTCCTCCTGGCCGATGCGCCGATCGACGCCGTCTTCTCGCAGTATGTCCGTCACATCGGCATCGGCATGCTGGCCATGGCCGGCATCATCGGCCTGGTCTCCATGTCCGGCGTCGTCGGCCGGGTCATCCGCCGGGCCGCTTCGGACCTGTTCACGTCGGGCCCGGCTTCATCGGCCGGCCTCCTGCGGACCCAGCAGGACCTGCCCATGAGCCAGATTGTCACGGGAACCCTGGCCATGTGCGCCCTGTTCACGCTCTTCTTCCACGTCACCTGCTCGCAGAACATCACACAGACCCTGCTGGCCGGGGCGATCATCCTCATCTTCTCGTTCCTCCTCTCCGTCGTCGGCATCAGCTCCATCGCCTTTACGGGGAACGAACCCGTTTCGGGCATGACCATCTTCATGATCATCGTCTCGGCCGTCTTCATGGGCAATGCCGGCTTGAGCGGCAGCTCCGGCATCATCGCCATCCTGCTCATGGCCGCCTTCCTCTGCTCGACCCTGGCCGTAGCCGGCAATTTCATGTCGGAACTGAAAGTCGCCTACCTGACCGGGGCAACGCCGAAGAAGATGCAGCAGTGGCAGATCCTGTCCATCATCGTCTCCAGCTTCATCGCTGTCGGCGTCATCTTCCTCCTCGACCACGCCTACGGCTACACGGGATCGGGCGCCCTGGCAGCGCCGCAGGCCAACGCCATGGCAGCCATCGTCAAACCCATGATGGACGGCGGTGCCGCTCCCTGGCCGCTGTACATGGCCGGTGCCTTCTTCGCCTTCCTCTTGTGGATGATGAAGGTCCCGCCCCTGGCCTTTGCCCTCGGCGCCTACCTGCCCATGGAAATCAACACGCCTGTCCTCATCGGCGGCCTCGTATCGTACTTCGTCTCCCACAGCAGCAAAGACGACGCCCTCAACGCCCTGCGCCTCAGTGAAGGCAGCACCGTCGCATCGGGCTTCGTCGCCGGCGGCGCTATCGGCAGCCTCATCAGCGCCGTCCTGCACATCGGCGGCATCGACTGGTTTCTCAAAAACTGGGTCGTCACGCCGGGAGCCACCTACCTCGGCATCGTCGCCTACTTAGTCATGTGTGCCGTCATCTACACCGTAGCCTGCAAGGTCAAAAAAGTATAAATATTAAAAGGGCTTATCGCATGTGCGATAAGCCCTTTTTCTGCAAACTACAAACTAAAAACATTTTTACTCAGAATATTTTGACTAAAAAGTTTCTGAGTAAAATCTTTCTGAGTAAAATGATAGCATGCCCCTCATTGCCAGTCCAGTCAAGCTGTGATACGATGACTAAAAAGGAGGTCTGTCCTATGAAATGTTACATTGTCGACGCTTTTACCAAGGAAATCTTCAAAGGAAACCCGGCCGCCGTCTGCGTCCTGGACCAGTGGCTGCCTGGCGAACTGATGCAGCACATTGCTATGGAAAACAGCTTATCCGAAACGGCCTTTACCGTCAAAGAAGGCGATCACTGGCACCTGCGCTGGTTTACGCCGGGCGGTGAAATCGACCTCTGCGGCCATGCGACCCTGGGGACGGCTTATGTCCTGGCCCATTTCGTCGAACCCGACGCCAGCCGCTACGTCTTCCAGACCCTCAGCGGCGAACTGATCGTCACCCGTGACGGCGACCGCTTCTCTATGGATTTCCCGGCCTATGACCTGAAACCCGTCCCGGTCACAGACGCCATGGAAGAAGCCCTGGGCGTCCGCCCCGTCGAAGCCTACCTCGCCCGCGACCTGGTCTGCGTCCTGGCCGACGAAGGAGACGTCATCCACTGCCAGCCTGACATGGCCAAACTCAAACAGCTCGACGGCCTGCTCTGCAACATCACGGCCAAAGGCAGCAAATACGACACGGTCAGCCGGTCCTTTGCGCCGAAACTCGCCGTCCCGGAAGACCCGGTCTGCGGCAGCGGCCATTGCCACATCATCCCCGTCATGTCAGCCAAGCTCGGCAAAACCGACCTCGTCGCCTACCAGGCCTCAAAACGGGGCGGCGAACTCTATTGCCACATAGAAAAAGGCCGCATCGCCCTGGCTGGCTATGCGGCACTCTATGCAGAATCGGATTTGAAGATTTAAAAAGATTATTTGATACTATTTCACAAAATCAGTACTTCTTCCGGATCATATGCTTCTTTAACTCCATAGTGCTCGATTTTTGACTGGTATTTTTTACCGAGATTATAGAATCGGATGCTATCTTTATCTTCATCCATGATTTTCAGTAACCGATGTTTCAACATAACCAATTCATCAGGCTGCAGCAGGCACTCGAACACCGAGTTCTGCACACGCTGACCGTATTTCTCGCACTGCTTGGCCACCTGATGCAGCCTTCTCTTTCCATTATCATCTTGTGTGCTCACATCGTAGGTCACTAATACCAACATATACTCATCTCATTTCCACAAAAAAGCCGGATACACATCTAAATCGCCACGTAAGACCCGCGCCAATAGTTGAGCTTGAACAAATGGAACCAAGCCCCAGGGAATCTTTTCTTCTAAAAAGGGGTGCCTGATTAATTCTTTCTTACGGTTCTGCCAGTCAGTAAGAAAAATTTTACGGCCCTTGTCGTTCAATAATACAGCCCCATTTTCTTGTCGTTCAAAGGCACTGGCGTTTATTTTACGATTATTGATCAACGTCAATACAAACCGATCTGCATAGATACTGCGCAATTCTTCCATCAAGTCTAAAGCGAGCGAAGCTCTTCCTGGACGGTCACGATGCAGGAATCCTACATATGCATCCAGCCCAGTAGATTCCAACGCAGACGCGCAATCATTGGCCAAAATAGTATAACAAAAAGAAAGCAGCGTATTGACAGGGTCTTTAGGAGGCCGTTTGATGCGTTGTTCAAAGGAAAAGACTTCCTTATTCTGTAATATCAGACGGTCAAATACAGAGAAGTATAGACTGGCCGCCTCTCCTTCATAACCTCGCAGGCTATCTAAATCACAACACGTTCTAGCCGCGTTAGCCAAATGAAGTAACGATGCGCTGATTTCTTTTATGGTCTGGACATCAACACTCAACGGATGATCCCGCTTGGCCCTTTCCAGCACACTGCGGGCATTGAAAATTTTCCCTACCATAAAATACCTGGCAATTTGACAGCTTTGCTCTTCATCATCGGAACAACGGTATTGTTTCTTCCGCAGTAATACATTTCCCTGAGTCGTTCCCACTACCCTAGCCAAAAATCTACCACTCTGGCGATAAAAGCAAAGCCCTATATTTCTTCTGGCACATTCTCCCATTAAGGCTGGCGACGCGCCTTTATAACCGAAATAAATAATCTGCTCCAATGTATGAAGAGGAAATTTCCCCATCACATTTTCATCCATTAAAACGATAACATTGTCATTTTCTAACGCTAAATACGTTTCCGGAGTCATGATATATAATGTATTCAACAATTTTCTCATATTTCGTCACTCTCCCAACATAGTATCGTAATAGGGACGAGCTGATTTCTTTTTACAAATAACAGGCAGACAAAGTTCTTTCAAGGAACAACTGGGGCATCCCTTTCTAGGACGAACTTTAGGAATATAGCCGCGTCGAAAATAATCATGCATTTGTGCCAACATTTCTCTAACTTCATGACATAACTCTTCTGTCAATGAAACCGTTTCTCTTCGATGAGTTTCATGATAGTACACAGCCCCTTCTGAAATAGGCACTCCTAACATTTCTGTCAGACACATAGCTTGACAGCAAAGCTGAAGACGATCTGCATCTATATCCTTGGATTTTCCTCGTTTATATTCAATGGGAAAAGGCTGCCATACCCCTTTCTGTCCGTATAAATAACAGCCAGCATTATTTTGACGAAATTCTACCACATCACATTGCCCAGTTACCCCTAACGTTCTCGAAGATATCCTCATCCCCCGGGAAACAAGAAGCTCTCCGCGTTTCTCCACAAAATCTGGATTATGACAATTTTCATGAATAATGTTACCTTCCATCGTCTTAACATTTTCAGCCCAAACTTGGTCTATGTGAATTAAGGCCCATTGTCTCGGACAAAAAGAAAAATGTTGTATCCCCGATATCATCAAAAAATCATCTTCAGCATATTCCATGAAAAACGCCTCCTTTCAGTATTCTGTAATATTCACATCCATAAATACCTTATAATTTAATTATATCATATTTTAATCCACGCACCCGTGAAGGGTGCAACGAACTCCTCGGTCGTCCTACGGGTGTCTTCGATAAATTTCAATCCACGCACCCGCGAAGAGTGCGACCAGTGCAGGCATTGGATCCCGTCCGGCGGTGTAGCATTTCAATCCACGCACCCGTGAAGGGTGCGACACGCATTACAGAAATTCGTTGGCGGTGTATACAGCATTTCAATCCACGCACCCGTGAAGGGTGCGACATTTAGCGCATTTTCGCCAGCGTGCCGAATTGTAATGGTGCTAGCATATAAATAGGACAAGTCAAACTGAGGTTTTCCATAAAGTGATAC
>ERZ773145.254-NODE-254-length-54920-cov-5.375358_pt1 | contig 54920 bp, 63 predicted proteins | sample MGYA00580848_ERZ773145 | MGnify/ENA primary metagenome ERZ773145 (study PRJEB29015, sample SAMEA2737858) | human gut metagenome | biome: human gut; feature: human-associated habitat; material: faeces | place: China | collected 2012 ... | reverse complement strand
TTACCGGCCAGCTGAAAGCGGGACTGCAGTTGCTGGATCTCTATGAGGACACCAACGGCTACGGCAATCTGCACGAGCACAATATCCCTACCTACTGGGCAACACTGGCGAGAAAGGCATAAAAATGCCCGCCCCTCCTGCCGAAAATGGCAGGAGGGGCGGGCGTTTGCGCGCTCACAGAATGTACGCGGAGATATTTGCACAGATGCGTTTGATGTCAACGCGGGAGCGGAAATCGAATTGCAGCTGGTTGCCATCGCTGAAGACGAGCAGCAGTTCACTATCAACGTCCAGAATGCCTGCCGTCTCGATGCCGAAATACTGCACCTTCGAGTACGGATAAGAGAAATACGAAACTTTCTTTCCTGTGACGCCCTGCACGTTTACGATGAACACGCGCTTATTCGTGAACACGACCTGATCACGGATGGTCTGGAAACACTGCACGGCCTCCTCACCGGGAGCGAAGAGGTCTGCAACCTCGCGGCGCATCTGCGGCAGGGAAACTTCTTTCAGATTCGGGTAATTTGCGTCCTTGGGGATGGTGCAGGAAATACTGCCTGTAGCCATAACAGAACCTCCTGTATGTTTATTTTATACGGAACGCTTCAGCATCTGCTGCGCACAGGCAAGCATCCAGAACACGCTCCCCGCATAGATCAGAAGTTCCGGCAGCTGTGCACCTGCGAGACTGACTGCGCCGAACAGAACGCCCAGCAGCGAATAGAACGCCAATCTGCGCCGTGCGCCGCGGTCAAAGCTGAACGCGCCCGCATGATAACTTGCCAGCATGAACGCGATCATGGCGAACAGCGAGAAGCAGTAGTCCAGAATCGCGGGATTGATCTCCCAGTGGCGGAAATCTCGGAAAAGCTTGGCGACATAGAACAGCACGACGAAAACGGAAAATGCTGCCGACGGCTTTTTCCCCTTCCAGCGCATCACGGCTCCCGCACCGAGTGAAAGACCGGCCAGCAGGCCGAGCAGACTCACAAGCATCTGCGCGATGGAACCCCGGAAGCCGAGCGCGCAGCCCGCGAGCAGACCCAGCGCGCCGAGCAGCGAGAACACAAGATCCTGCCCGCAGGGACGGTAAATGTCTTCATAGGCGGACTTCTTTTCCAGACTGGCTGCGGCCAGCGCAAAAACAAAGACCATTAGAATGCTGAATGCGATCAGCGGAACGCTGCTGCTGCCGGACAGCTGCGTTGCGCGGAAAAAGTAACCGGCGATGGCGGAAAGAATCGCGGCGTAGACAACGCCGATCAGGCCGGACTTCTGCTTCATATCTCAAATACCCCCAAGCGAGTTTCAATTTGCTTTAGTATAGCACACACAGTCGCCAAAAGACACCCCGCGGACGGGAATTTTGTGTTTTTTCGCGTGCAGAGCGGTTTTGCACAAATCCTGCCGAAAAAAGAAGGAAAAAAACATGAATTTCCGGGCCAAATACGGAAATTCTCCTTGCAATTTCCGGGAGCAGATGCTATAATAAAGTCATCTTGATAGTATTTTACTTGAGAGTGGGGAATCTTTCCCCACTCTTTCTTGCTGGTAAGGGGGCTTTTTCTTGAAGGTAACGGAACAGGTAGCGCAGTTTGCAGAGCCTGTCGTGCAGGCGCACGGCTGTACGCTTTGGGATGTGGAATATGTCCGTGAGGGCGGAGAATGGTTTCTGCGCCTGTACATCGACAAGGACGGCGGCGTGGATATCTCTGACTGCGAGGCGATTTCCCGCGCGGTTGATCCGATTCTCGACGAAAAGGATCCCGTGCCGGACAGCTATAATTTTGAGGTCTGCTCGGCAGGACTCGAACGGCAGCTGAAGCGTCCGTCTGATTTTGAGCAGTTTATGGGCAGTTCTGTTTCGGTCAAGCTGTTCAAACCCGTCGGCGGCGCGAAAGAGTTCGTCGGCAAGCTTACGGGCTACGCAGACGGCGCCGTGACCATTGAAGCCGCAGGAACCACACATACATTCCAGAAAAACGAGGTCGCGCAGGTGCGGCTTCACGTCGAGTTTTAAGGGAGGAATTTAGAAAATTATGAATGCCGAAATTTTTGCAGCGCTTGCGCAGCTTGAAAAAGAACGCGGGATTCCGCAGAGCTACATGGTCGAGAAGATCACGCAGGCTCTCGTCGCTGCATACAAGAAGGACAAGGATGGCTACACCGACAACGTCTTCGTCGAGGTCAAGGACAACGACATGCACATGTATGTGCAGAAAGAGGTCGTCGATGACGTTATCACCCCCGCCACGGAAATCACGCTCGACGCGGCCCGCAAGATCAGCAAGACCGCGCAGCTGGGCGATCTGGTAAACGTCGATGTGCAGACGAAGGACTTCGGCCGCATCGCTGCGCAGACGGCCAAGCAGGTCATCATCCAGGGCATCCGCGAAGCAGAACGCGGCATGGTCTTCGACACATTCTCGTCCAAGGAGCATGAAATTCTCACTGGCACGGTGCTGCGCATCGAGCCTGCAACCAACGACATGACTATCCGCATCGGCGGCGGCAACGACAAGACCGACGCCATGCTCTCTGCGTCCGAACAGGTCCGCACGGAATATTATCATGAGGGCGACCTCATCCGCGTCTACGTCGTGGAGGTTCGCCGTTCTACAAGAGGCCCACAGGTCATTGTCTCCCGGACGCATCCGGGCCTTGTTAAGCGGCTCTTTGAACTCGAAGTCCCCGAGATTGCATCCGGTCTTGTCGAGATCAAGTCCATCGCCCGCGAGGCCGGCTCCCGCACGAAGCTGGCCGTCTATGCCTCGCAGGACGGCATTGACCCGGTCGGCGCCTGCGTCGGCACGCGCGGCGCGAGGGTCGGCGCGGTTGTGAACGAACTGCACGGCGAAAAGATGGACATCATCGTCTGGTCGGACGACCCGGCGAAGTTCGTCGCGGCGGCGCTTTCCCCGGCAGATGTTAAATCCGTGACGCTTCTGCCCGGCAGCACGAAGGCCTGCCGCGTGATTGTTCCGGACGATCAGCTGTCGCTTGCCATCGGTAAAGAAGGGCAGAACGCCCGTCTCGCCGCCCGCCTGACCGGTTACAAGATCGATATCAAGCCTGCTTCGCAGGAACAGGAACTCGAAGCGATCGACGCGCAGCCGGACGCAGCGCCGGAAGACGCCGAGCCGCAGGCGTAAGCCTGCTTCTGAAAAGGAGGCGCGCATATGCAAAAAAAAATTCCCATGCGCCAATGCGTTGGCTGCCGGGAAATGAAGGCGAAAAAAGAACTGGTCCGCGTGGTCAGAAGCCCGGAAGGGGAGATTTCTCTCGATTTTCGTGGTAAGGCTCCTGGGCGGGGCGCTTACGTCTGCCCGCAGACCGAGTGTCTCAAACGGGCGATCAAGTCCAAGGCGCTCGAGCGGGGGCTTGACTGCCAGATTCCACAGGAGATCTACGACCAGCTTCTTTTGAGAATGGAGGCGGGCGGCCATGACTGATCAGCAGCAAAAGGCGCTGCGCCTGCTGGGCCTTGCCCGCCGCGCGCGGCTTCTGGAGATCGGGGAAGAACCGGTCGGCATCGCCTGCCGCGGCGGCAGAGCGAAGCTTCTATTGGTTGCAAAGGATGCCGGCGATCATACCTTCCGCCGGGCGAGATCCTTTGTTTCGGGCGGAAAATGCCCGTATATCTGTGTGCCGTATACAAAAGATGAGTTGGGAGACGGACTGGGCTGCAATGCCTGTGCGCTGTGCGCATTTACCGATCCCGCGTTTGCAAAATCGTTTCTTGAGGCACTGGGCGATGAGGCACATGCTGAGATCCTGGCCCAGCTGACCGTGCAGGCGCAGCGCGTCTTGAAGCGCCGGCAGGAAGCACAGGCGCACAGGAAGAATGTTAAAACAGGGAAGAAATAACTGGAGGTGGCTGTATTGAGTATTGAAGTGAAACAGAAGATCAAGGATGTCGCGGACGATTTTGCGATGCCGGCCAAGAAGCTGATCGAGATCGTCGGGAAGTTCTATGAAAAGCCGAAAAGCAGCTCCCAGAATTTGACGGAAGACCAGCTGAACGTGATTTTTGACTATATCACGCAGCAGAACCAGATTGATTCGATCGAGCAGGTCTTTGCTGCAGCCGCAGCAAAGAAGGAGACTCCCGCTCCTGCACCTGCGCCCGCACAGCAGACCAAGCCTGCCGCGCCCGCGCAAAGTAGCCAGAACGGGAACCAGCCGCGCCCGCAGGGCGGCCAGAATCCGCCGCGTCCGCAGCAGAATAATGCGCCGCGTCCGCAGCAGCAGAACGGCCAGCGCCCGGCACAGCCGCAGGGCAGCCAGAATCCGCAGCGCCCGCAGCAGCAAAGCGCCCAGCCGGCCGCCAAACAGCCGCAGCCTGAGCGTAAGCGCGAGCGCCGCGTCATCGACACCAGCGCCGTCACGGTCAATGCCGACCGTTATGACGACCGCGTCGATTCGCTTGTCTCCGACCGCGTACAGAATTATTCCAGCGGCAAGCAGAAGATCGGCAATAAGAACAAAAAGCAGCAGCAGGCCAAGCGCTTCGGCACAAAGTCCCGCTCTGAGGAGCAGGAGAAAATGCGCCGGCTTCAGCTTGAAATCGCCAAAAAGGCGCAGCTGGTCGTCAAGATCCCTGACGAGATCACAGTCGGCGAACTGGCCTCCCGCATGAAAAAGACGGTGGCCGAGGTCATCAAGTGCCTGCTTAAGAACGGCGTGATGGCGACGGTCAACCAGACCATCGATTTTGACACGGCGGAATTCGTTGCGACGGAACTCGGCTGCAAGGTCGAACACGAGGTCATCGTCACCATCGAAGAGCGCCTGTTTGACGACCATCAGGATACCGCAGACGAACTTGTCACCCGTCCGCCGGTCGTGGTTGTCATGGGCCACGTTGACCACGGTAAGACGAGTCTGCTCGACTATATCCGTCATGCAAAGGTTGCAGCCGGAGAGGCCGGCGGTATTACGCAGCACATCGGCGCGTATACCGTTGAGATCAACGGCCAGCCTATCACCTTCCTCGACACTCCGGGCCATGCGGCCTTTACCGAGATGCGCGCGCGCGGCGCCATGTGCACCGATATCGCCATTCTCGTTGTCGCCGCTGACGACGGCATTATGCCGCAGACCATCGAGGCCATCAATCACGCCAAGGCGGCCAAAATTCCCATCATTGTAGCTGTCAATAAGATGGATAAGCACGGTGCAAACCCCGACCGCATCCTGACCCAGCTGACCGAGCACGGTCTGACACCGTCTGAATGGGGCGGCGAAACAGAGGTTTGTAAGATCTCTGCCAAGACGGGCGCAGGCATCGACGAACTGCTTGAGACGGTCATTCTGACCGCTGAGATGGAAGAACTCAAGGCCAACCCGAACCGTGCGGGCAAGGGCTGCGTTCTTGAAGCGCGTCTGGATAAGAACCGCGGCCCGATTGCGACGCTGCTTGTCCAGAACGGCACGCTGCGTCAGTCCGACCTTATCATTGCGGGCACGGCTGTGGGCCGCGTGCGTGTCATGACGAACGACAAGGGCGCGCAGGTCAAGGAGGCAGGCCCGTCCGTTCCGGTCGAGATCACCGGTCTTGCTGAGGTCCCGTCTCCCGGCGACGAGTTCAGCGTCGTTTCCGACGAGCGTATGGCGCGTCAGCTGGTCGAACAGCGTAAGCAGAAGATCAAGGACGACGCCAACAAGCTGAATCAGAAGGTTACGCTCGAGAGCCTCTTCTCCAAGCTGCAGGAAGGCGAGATGAAGGAGTTGAACCTCATCGTCAAGGCAGACGTGCAGGGCTCGGCCGAGGCCATCAAGGCTTCGCTCGAAAAGCTGTCGAACGAGGAAGTGCGCGTGCGCGTCATTCATGCGGGTGTCGGCGCGATCAACGAATCCGATATTCTGCTTGCCTCTACGTCCAACGCCATCGTCATCGGCTTTAACGTCCGCCCGAACGAACTGGCCCAGGCTGCCGCAAAGCGCGACAAGGTCGATATGCGGATGTACCGCGTCATTTATGATGCCATCAACGAGATCACCGATGCCATGAAGGGCATGCTCGCGCCCAAGTTCCGCGAGGCCATCATCGGCCATGCCGAGGTGCGACAGACCTACAAGGTTTCCGCCATCGGCACCATTGCAGGCTGCTATGTCAAGGACGGCAAGATCACGCGCGACGCGTCTGTCCGCGTCCTGCGCGACAATATCGTCATCCATGAAGGAAAGCTTGGCTCCCTGCAGCGCTTCAAGGACGCGGTCAAGGAGGTCTCCGCAGGCTACGAATGCGGCATGTCGATTGAAAAGTTCAACGACATCAAGGAAGGCGACATTTTCGAGTGCTTCGTCATGGAGCAGATCAAGGAGTAAAGCCGGTATGGTCAGCGCCGAAAAAACGGCGCTGACCAGCCTGATTGTTTACAAGGAGGTACTATGGCTTCCAATCGAATCGGCCGGATCAATGAGGAGATCCAGCGGGAACTGGCGGAACTGATCCGCTCACTCAAAGACCCGCGGGTGCAGACCATGATCTCCATCACGCGCGTGGACACCACGCCTGATCTGCGCTACAGTAAAATTTATGTGAGCGTGCTGGAAGAGGCCCGGTCGCAGGACGCGCTGCGCGGACTAAAATCTGCGGGCGGCTGGCTGCGGCGCGAACTCGGCAGCCGGTTACAGCTGCGCTATACGCCGGAACTCGTCTTCACGCTCGACGATTCTCTCAAATACGGCGCGCACATGTTCGATCTTCTCGAGAAGCTTGAACGGCAGGAGGCTGCGCGGGAGGCGGAGAAGGCCAATGACGAGGGCTGAATTCTGCGCGTTTGCGCGCGCGCATGACAACTTTGTCATTCTGACCCACCGCCGCCCGGACGGTGATACCATCGGCAGCGCAAGCGCGCTGTGCCTCGGACTGCGGCAGCTTGGAAAGACGGCGTTCGTCCTGACGAACGAGCAGTTCACACCGCGCTTCACCCCGTTTTTAGACGGGCTTGTCTGCGGGGCACTGCCCGCGGGCGCGACCATTATTTCTGCGGATATCGCGTCCGAGGGCCTTTTGTCCTTTGATGCTGTGCGCATGGGCCTTATCCCCGTCTGCGCGGTCGATCATCACGGCAGCAATTCACTCACCTGCCCGAAGCTTGTCGAAGCGGACAAGGCTGCCTGCGGCGAGATCATTCATGCAATCCTGCTGGAACTCGGCGTGACCGTTACAAAGCGGATCGCGGAGTGTCTGTATGTGGCGATCTCGACGGATACGGGCTGTTTCAAGTTTTCCAACACTACGTCCAATACCCATCGCACGGCGGCTGCGCTGATCGAAGCGGGCGCGGACGTGTATCCTATCAACAAGTTTTTTTTCGATACCAAGAGTTTTTCCCGCCTCCGGCTGGAGGCAAAGCTGACGGAGACCATGGAGTTTTACGCGAACGGAGCCGTCGGTATGTGCGTCATGCCGAAGAGTTTGCTTGCAGAGTTTTTCGTCACCGAGGACGATCTGGACTCGATCTCCGGCTTTGCCCGCAGCATCGAGGGCGTGCAGATCGGCGTCATGATCCGCGAGGTCGAGGACGGCCTCGGGAAGATCAGTCTGCGCACCGAAGCGCCGTATGACGCGGCGAAGATTTGCGGCCTGCTCGGCGGCGGCGGCCATGCCGCTGCGGCGGGGGCCAGTGTCCCCGGCGGCATTGAGGGCGCGAAAACAGCCGTTTTACAAGCGCTGCGCGACAGCGGCGTGAAGCTTTGAAGGAGAGCCTATGGCAAACGGAATCCTTGTGATTGACAAGAGCGCCGGTTGGACGAGTCAGGACGTGGCCGCCAAGCTGCGCGGCGTGTTTCATGAACGCCGTGTCGGCCATGGCGGCACGCTCGACCCGATGGCAACCGGCGTTCTGCCCATTTTTATCGGCCGCGCGACAAGAGCGGCAGAATTTCTGGAATCGGCGGAAAAGGAATACATCGCAGGCCTTTGCCTCGGCGTTGTGACCGACACGCAGGATACGAGCGGGAATATTCTCGAAACGCATCCCGTGACTGCCACGCGGGAGGCAGTTCAGGCCGCACTTGCGCAGTTCCTTGGCCCCATCGAGCAAATCCCGCCCATGTATTCCGCCGTTAAAATTGGTGGCCAGAAGCTTTATGAACTGGCCCGCAAGGGCAAGGAGATTGAGCGCAAGCCCCGCAGCATCACCATTCATGAGTTGGAACTGCTGGAAGGGGAGGGGACGGAGTTTACCCTCCGCGTCCGCTGCTCCAAGGGGACGTATGTCCGCACGCTTTGCCACGATCTGGGCCGCGCGCTCGGCTGCGGCGGGTGTATGTCGGCTCTGCGCCGGACACGGGCGGGCAGCTTTGCGCTTTCGCAGGCCGTTACCATGCAGCAGGTGCTGGAGTTTGCGGCGGAGCACGACCCGCAGCAGCTGCTCATGCCCGTTGACGCGGTCTTTTCGGCGCATCCGCCGCTCATCGTCACGATGGGACAGGCTGCAAAACTCAAAAACGGCGCGCAGGTCAAGGACTGGCAATTCAACTTCGGTACTTACCGCGTTTACGCCGAGGACGGCGAATTTTTGCTGCTTGGCCGTGTGGAAAATGGGGTACTTACCACCATCAAGAGTTTTTTCGAGGTGAACACACTTGCAACATGACCGCGTTCTGGCGCTCGGATTTTTTGACGGCATCCATCTGGGCCACGCTGCACTTTTGAACAAAACGCGGCAGCGCGCGCAGGAACTGGGCCTTACACCGGCGGCCATGAGTTTTGATACGCATCCGGATACGCTTGTGTTCGGAACGCGCGTTCCGCTTCTCAACACGATGGCCGAGCGTGAGTTTCTCATGCGCCGGCTCTGCGGCGTTGAGGAAGTACTTTTTGCACACTTTGATGAGGCGATGATGCACATGCCGTGGGAGGTCTTCGTTGAGGACTATCTCGTTCGGCGGCTGCGCGCCCGCCATGTGGTTTGCGGGCATGATTTTCACTTCGGCGACCGGGGACAGGGGAATCCCGCGCGGCTGCGCGAAAAGTGCTGCGCACTCGGCGTCGGTTGCGACGTGATCCCGGAAATTCAGCTGGACGGGCAGTGCGTTAGTTCAACAACCATCCGCGCGCTTTTGCGCGCCGGTGATTGCAAGGCTGCCGCGCGCCTGCTTGGCCACGGCCAGCTTGTCACCGGCATTGTGCAGAAGGGTGCGGGCCGTGGTGCGGGACTGGGGTTCCCGACGGCCAATCTGATTTTTTCTCCGGATGTGCTCGTCCCGGCCTTCGGCGTCTACCGCGCGGAGGCGGAACTTGACGGCAGGCACTATCCTGCCTGCGTCAATATCGGTGTCCATCCGACGCTTGGCGCACTGCAAGCGCCGGTGCTGGAGGCCAATCTGATCGGCTTCTCCGGCAATCTATATGGAAAGGAACTTGCAATCTGGCTGGAGGATCATATCCGCGGGGAACTGCGCTTTGAAAGCGTGCAGGCGCTGCGTGACCGCGTTTTGTATGACCGGCAGCTGGTCGCGGACTTTTATCAGAGATGAAGCTTACACGCATTGACGCTTCCCATCCGCTGTTTGAAGCGTCGTTTACCCTTTATGAAGCCAGCTTCCCGCCCAACGAGCGGCGTATGCGGGAAGATCACCTGCGCGCGCTGCAGGATGCGGACTTTTCCCCGCTCGGTGCAGTTGAGGATGGCGTGCTTCTGGCGGATGTGTTCTTATGGGAGACGGAAGACTTCTGCTATCTTGAACATTTTGCTGTTCAGCCGTCTCTGCGCGGCCACGGGACTGGCAGCACGATTCTCCGGCAGCTGCTGACGCAGGACAAGCCTTTGATTCTGGAGATCGAACCGCCGGAGGATGAGATTACCTGCCGCCGCAAGCATTTTTACGAGCGAAACGGCCTGTGTGCGCAGCCGTATGGCCATGTGCAGCTTCCATTTCAGGGCGGCGGTCCCATTGTTCCGCTTGTCATCATGTCAAACCGGAATCTAAGCGCGCAGCAGTGCCGCGCATTTCAACAATATCTGCTGAACCGTGTCGTCCGGTACACGCAGTACCGGAAAACGCTTGACATGGCTGATATAATTGACATATAATACACATCGTATGATTGCCGGAGGGAGGTGTGTTCAATGGCGGAGGGCGTAAAGATCGCCGCGCGGAACCAGAAAGCGTTCCATGAATATTTCATCGATGAAAAATTCGAGGCCGGCATCGAACTCACCGGAACCGAGGTCAAATCCATCCGCCTCGGCACGCTCAGTCTGAAGGAAGCATGGTGTCAGATCAAGGACGGCCAGCTGTTCATCCGGCAGATGCACATCGCACCCTACGAGCAGGGCAATATCTTCAACAAAGACCCGCTTCGCCCGCGCAGGCTCCTCATGCACAAGCGTGAGATCATGCGGCTATACGGCAAGGTGAAACAGGACGGATATGCGCTGATCCCGCTGAGCGTCTATTTCCGCGGCAGTCTCGTCAAGGTCGAGGTTGCGCTCGCAAGAGGCAAGAAACTCTACGACAAGCGAGACGACGCCGCAAAGAAAGACGCCAAGCGCCAGATCGACCGCGCAATGAAAGGACGGTAATCCTATGGAAAATCCCATTATGACCCTTACAATGACAGATGGCGGCAAAATCGTCTGCGAACTCTACCCCGAGAAGGCGCCGCAGAGCGTCCGCAACATGATCTCCCTTGCAAACAAGGGCTTTTACGACGGCCTGATCTTCCACCGCGTCATCTCTGGCTTCATGATCCAGGGCGGCTGCCCCAAGGGCACCGGCACCGGCGGTCCCGGCTACTGCATCAAGGGCGAGTTCAAACTGAACGGCGTGAAGAATAACCTCAGCCACAAGCGCGGTGTTCTTTCTATGGCCCGCGCGCAGGCAGCCAACTCCGCCGGCAGCCAGTTCTTCATCATGCACGAGGACGGCGAATTCCTCGATGGCCAGTACGCCGCGTTTGGCAAGGTGCTGGAGGGCATGGATGTCGTTGACAAGATCGCCGCTGTGAAGACCGACGGGAACGACCGTCCGCTTACTGAGCAGAAGATCGCTTCCATCCGCGTTGACACCAAGGGTGAGGAATACCCCGAGCCCGATAAACTCCGCGACCCCTACGGACGCGGATGACCGCGGCCGTCATAACCGGTGCGTCCGCCGGGCTTGGCGCGGAGTTCACGCGCCAGCTTGTGCGGGAATTCCCGGAGATCGAGGAATTCTGGCTTATCGCCCGTCGCGTGGGCAAACTTGAAGAGTTGGCCCAGCAGTTCCCGGACAAGAAATTTGTCTGCATGGGCCTGAACCTGCTCGACCCCAAAAGCTTCCGCTATCTCGGCGAAAAGCTTGCCGAGCAGAAGGCCGACGTGCGCGTGCTCGTCAATAACGCGGGCTGCGGCACAACGGGCAATATCGGCTTCGGCGCGACCTCAGCAGATGTTATGCGTGTCGTTGACCTCAATGTCCGTGCGCTGACCATGGTCACGCAGACAGTTATTCCATTTATGACGCGCGGGGCGAAGATCATCAACGTCTCGTCCATCGCGGCTTTCTGCCCTACGCCCCGCATGACGGTCTACAGCGCCTCCAAGGCGTATGTCTCCGCCTTTACCGGCGGCATCGCCGACGAGTTGCGGCCCAAGGGCATTTCCGTCACAGCCGTCTGTCCCGGCCCCATGAAGACCGAGTTCTTCGATGCCGCGGGCGACCATGACCTGTTCGGCAATATTCCATGGTGTGACCCGGTAAAGGTTGTTGCCGGGACAATTCGGGCGGCGAAAAAGGGCCGGACGTTCTACACGCCGACCGTATTTAACAAGTTCTATCGCTTCGTGGCCAAGATCCTGCCCATGAAGTGGATGATAAAAGCAACGAGAGTTTAAGTTAGAGTTTTCCAGCGATCCGCAGCGGTTTCCCGCTGCTATATGGGGCTGCACTGGTTTCGACGGGGGCAGTGAGGCTGGATAAGCGGGCGGAGGCGCCTGGCCTCCATAAAACGGGCAATTTTTCTAAATTAACTGACAACACTTACGTTGCTCAGGCTGCCTAATTAGGCAACCCGTCCTCCCCGGAAGGGCCACGAGCCGGGCTTGGGCGTGATTTAGTGGCGTCCGTGAACGCAGTAAGCTTTGCCTGCGTCACGCATCATGAAGCTACTAAGGCGCGGAGAGTGTCTGCTCCCGCCGCGCCGAGGGAATGTAAATAACAGACTGCGCCCGGAGAAAGTCCAGTCAAGTTGCTTTCGGACAGGGGTTCGATTCCCCTCAGCTCCACCATAAAAGGACTCTTATTTTGATAGAATGGCTATCAAGATAAGAGCCCTTTTTGTTGCATTCCCCGCGAAAACAAGTGAATATCAGAACTTTTAAGCATCTTTGCCCATACCGGCTTTTCTGCCGGGGCGGGCTTTTTTGTTTTCGGGGAAAACGCTTTTGGGGTGCGTCTCACTTTATGGGGATTCGTGTTACTTTATGGGCGTTTGTTTCGCTTTATCTCCACTGGAATCACATGTGTGATTCTCCGGCAGAAGAGTATAATACGTATACTGTGCCAAACAGCAATATCTGGTCGGCCGTGAAACGGCTTTGCGCGAAGGCAAACGTAAATCCGGGCAAAGAGTTTCCTCATAATCTGAGGAAACTCTTCGCCCGGACGTTTTATTCTATGCAGAAAGATATTGCCAAATTGGCGGACATTCTTGGCCACAGAAACATCAACGCAACACGCATTTATATCATGATAACCAGTGTGGAACACCGGAAGCAGATTGAACGTTTGAGCCTTTTAGCAGGGACTACAACATAATTTTCTTATGTTGTAGAAGAAAGGTGAATGTCTATGTCCACTCCCATTTGCAGATTAAAAATAGCATAATTCGACATTTTTTTCATAAGTTCACCGTTGGGACTTTTGAGATGGCTCAGGCCATTCTGAGGCTTTTTAATACGGCTCACGGAAGAATTCAATTTGGTCTCCTGAGATGCCTTCCGTTTCAAAAATAATAATCTCGTTTTCGCCTTGGCGGAGCATTGGCGCTGGCAGGTACAAACGCTTTTGAGGGCCAATGTTCCAAAAGCGCCCCAGGGGAACCTTGTTAAGAAACACGATGCCTTTTCCCCAATTCGATAAATCCAGATAGGTATCTGCCGGGGATTTTACGTCAAAAAGCGCACGATAGAACGCAGGCTCATGATGCGGTTTATATCGGCCAAATGGAATGGCTTGAAGCTGGGGTGCAGTTAGTGGGAGCGAGTAGATTGTCAAATCACTTTGGCGAACATCGTCTAAAAGGATGTTGCCGGAAATGCCCTTCCTCTGCTGCTCCAGATAAGGTCCATAGTTGACACGACCCAGGTTTTCGACGAGAATGTCCATTTGTTTGCCCAAAAAATCGCCGATAAACGGTTCACTCAATTCTCTGTCAAATCCCGTTTGTACATGCACTCCATCCAAAAAGATCTGCGCTCGATCAGCAGTACCCATAAGTCGAAGGCTTTTTGCAGGTGCGCTTTGGGGCAGTGCGCAGCGGTAAAGGATATACCCATAGCTTTGCCCAAGACATTCCATTGACATCGGCCAGGGAGACTGGATAGGATGGGCAAGCAGATGTACATGCTCCAACAGGGGGGCAGACGCGGAGATCGGGATGGGGCCAAAGGTACAGCGCGGGGCGTCTTGCGGCAATTCCAAGGGAGGAAGCGGGACATATTTCGCAATTACCTTTCGGAATTGGAGATATTTTTCTGTAATTCGGCCATCCTCGGTCAAAAGTGCATCGTAGTCATAGCTTGTGACATCCGGCGTTAGGTGATCCGTATTGTTTGAGCCGTTCATCCATCCAAAACTGGTTCCACCGCAGAACATATAAATATTGACGCTGCCCTGCTGCAGAATAAGGTCCAGATCTTGCGCGGACACCGCTCCATCCGTTACATGGTGTGCTTGATCGCCCCAAGCGTCAAACCACCCAACCCAGAACTCCATGCACATGAGCGGTCCGGCTCCATTCAAGTGCTTTTTGAGAACAGCAAATTGTTCGTCTGCTTTTGATCCAAAATTAGCGGTTGCAAGGACACCGGAAATGCTCCCATTCCTCAGATACCCATTCCATGGCCCGTCGGATGTAACAAACGGAACGGTAATTCCATGGCCGCGCATGATTTCTACGAGCTTTTCTAGGTACTTTTTGTCAGTCCCATAGGCACCATATTCATTCTCTACCTGCATGAGGAGAATGTTCCCACCGCGGTCCAACTGGTGCGCGGCAAGGATTGGCATGAGCTGCGCATAGTAGCGTTCTACGGCAGTGAGAAACAACGCATCAGAAGAACGCAGGCGCATTTGCGAACGAAGAAGCCATGCGGGGAGGCCGCCAAACTCCCATTCGGCGCAGATATACGGGGAGGGCCGCACAATGGCATACAGACCGAGTTCCTGTGCTATGGTTAGGAATTCGCAGATGTCAAGGTCTTCGGAAAATACATATTTACCCGGTTCCGGCTCATGCAGGTTCCATGGGACATAGGTTTCTACAGTGTTGCATCCCAGTAATTGAAGCTTTTTCAGACGATCCTTCCAATATTGGCGGGGAATTCTGAAATAATGAATGGAGCCGGATATAATACGAAATGGAGCGCCGCTCAGAAAAAACGCATCGTTCCGAATTTCAAATTTAGCCATTACGGTTCATCCTCTCTTTCTGTGTCATTGTTGCTGCGGCAGAAAAACGCATATGGAATATGAAGCTCTACGCGGGTCCCTAAGCCGAGTTCGCTGTGGCACACAAACTGAAATGCGTCTCCATAAAACAGGCGCAGGCGTTCCACAATGTTTCGGATGCCATAGCCGTGTCCCTCACTGGAGAGCATTGCGTCCCTTTCTTCCGGGAGCATGCCAATTCCGTTGTCCTGAATACAGAACAGAATCTCATTTCCGTTTTGGCAGCCCGTAATCCGTATTTGTCCGGATTTTGATTCTTTGCCAAGAATTCCGTGGAGAATCGCATTTTCCACAAGGGGCTGAAAGGTAATTTTGGGAATTTTACAGCATAGAAATGCTTCTGGTACGTCAATGGATAGCATGATTTTTTGCTTAAAACGAAGGTTCTGGATCTGATGGTATAGCCGAACGTGCCGAAGCTCTTCCGCCACAGTAACCACATCTTTGCCTTGATTCAGACTGCACTTATAGAAATCCGCAAGGGCCTTAATGGTGACCTCAACTTCCGAAATATCCCCCTTTATCGCCATCCACTTTACCAAGTCCAGGGTGTTGTATAGAAAATGCGGGTTGATTTGGGACTGCAGGGCTCGAAGCTCTGCCATTTTCGCACTTTCGCCGAGCCGGTATTTTTCTTCCATCAGCATTTTCTGCTGCTGCACCATGTAGTTGTAGGAATGGATCAGCTGCCCAATCTCATCATGCAGTTCAGACTCGGGAAGCTCTTGCAGCTCTCCGTTTTGCGCGACATTCATATGAGAGGCAAGAAGCGTAACCCGCCGGGTCATCGATTTGGAAATACCCTGTGCAAGCGCATATGAAATGCAGCCAAGAATAGCCAACACGGCAAGCAGAAAAAGGGTAATTTCTTTTCCACCAACGCGGACATCCTTACGCGGTATGATGGTCACAAGGTACCAACCGCTGGTTTCTAACGGAGCACTTCGGACGTAAATACGGGTATTTACTTCCCCAGCCTGTATGCTGCGCAGACTTTCGGAGGGCGTAAACCATGGCTCACTGGAGGTGAAGGTGCAGTACTGCTCTGCGGTGTCGTTGGATGCAAGAATCAGTTCTCCACTGCTGCTTTGAAGAAAGGATACGCTGTGCGGGGTGGGGGTGCTGCGCTGTAAGGTGTCAAGCAACATCTGCTTATCAAAGTCCACACGAAGATAGCCGACCGTTTGCGCATAGTTATTTGGATCCTGCACGGTGCGAATAAATGCGAGCGTGTTGTTTCCGATTTCACTTTGCGCTTCCAGAGAGGCGGATCCACACCAGAGAGAATGAACGCCGTTTGCTGCCATCTGCTGATACCACGCAGAACGCGCCGCATCCGCAAGACTGAGAAAGCGAATACTTTCGGAGGCGTACAGGTATTCGCTGTTCACATACAGCGCAATATTTGTCACTCTGTTTCCCCGGTTAAAGGCTTGCAGATAGGAGGAAAGCTTGTGCATATCGCCCAGCTGGTCATAGATCGGGTAGCTTTCTGGTGATTTTGAAATGGTATTTGCAATGGAAGCGTTCAGAATAATTGCGTCGGATATGGCATCTACTTGGTCAAGAGAATTACTGATAACATCATAGGTCTGGTCGAAAATTTGATTGCTGGAAAACAGAAGTGAGCGTTCCAACTGTGTGGCAACCCGGGATACGGTGGCAGCAGAAAACAGAAGAATCGGAAGCGTAATTAAAAAGACATAGGAAAGCACCAGCTTTTTTTGAAGAGGCAAATCTCCAAAGGTCTTGCCGAGGCGGCTCCAAAACCGTTTGTGATTGATCATTTTGTGTATTTCTCCCGGTATTCGCTGGGGGTACAGCCTTCCAATTTGCGAAACACCTTAGAAAAATAGTTCGCATTGTTAAAGCCAACCCGCAGCATGATGTCAACGACCCGATACCTGCTGTCTTGCAGGAGTTGTTTCGCTTTTTGAATACGATATGCTGTCAGGTATTGATTGACTGTCTGCTTGGTTTCTGACTTGAAGATGGAGCAAACGTAGGAAACAGACAACAGCACATGTCGGCTGATGGATTCAATACATAAATCCGGCTCCATGTAGTGTATGGAAATAAAGTCCATAATGCTGCGAACAGATGCGGAGTATGGAACCATGCTGGAGGAACTTTCCCAATATTGTGAGAGCTGCTGCATGGCGGCTGCAGCCATATCCTGCAGATACAAAGCGGATTCGACCTGTTGCAAAAAGGATTCATTTTTCTCGTTGAACGTCGACAACTGCTCCAGCTGGAAGATGACGCGGAGGTAGAAGTGGCGGACCTTCTGGACTGGGAAAATTGGTTGCATATATAGATTTTCGGTGTAGCTCTTGAGAGACAGAATGGATTCTTCCTTTTTTCCGGATTGAATGAGACGCATGTATGCCTGCAAGTCTGGCAGATGGGGTTCAAGGACGGGGCGGGTGGACGCGCCCTTCGCGTTGACAACGCTGCCATGCTTCCCGTAAAAGCCAAATTCCAGAGAAACCTGTGCGGCTTCGTAGGAATGGCGGACCTGCTGCAGTCCTTGCTCAAGACTGCCAATTCCAATCAAAAAGAAGTCAAAGCCATGAAGCGCGCGAGGGATTTCTTCACATACGGCTTTCAAATATGTCTGGGCTTTCTGTGCACCCTCAGAATCAAATACAAGCAGCAGAATTTCTCCGGGACTGTGGATAGAGAAAAAAACGGGAAGATTCCTGGCGGTTAGAGTGGTTTCAAGCTGTGTCAGGATATGCCGGAGCCCACCCCTGCCATAGATTTTCTCCACTTGATATACGTCGAGCTTCAAGATCGCAGTTTGGAGAAAGCTGGAGGGGCGGAGTGTGCTTCCAAGGGCGGCTATCTTTTCGGGCGACGGTTCCTGGAAGATGGGTTGGTCAATGAGCGTGTTCAGAAAAGCGCTGCGGAGGTGTGTAAGCGCGGTATGGAACGCTAAATTTTTTTCGTGCAGCAGCTGATACTCCTGATGCGCGGAAACGGCTTTTTCCAGTGCTTCATATAGTTCCGAGAGGAGGAAGGGCTTTTCGATATAATTCAGGGCCTTGAGCTCGATGGCGGCCTTTAGATATGCCGTATCAGAGTACCCGCTCATAAAAACGATCTGGCAGGATGGCAGATTCTCTCGAATATGCTTGGAGAGGGCAATGCCATCCGCATGGGGCATCCGAACGTCTGTGAGCAGAATGTCTGGCTGGTACGTGTCCAGCAGCCGAATGGCAGCAAGCCCGTCCGCGGCAGTTTGAACCTCTGAGATCCCGAGCCGCGTAAAATCAATACACTGGAGAATACCGTCGAGGGTATAGAGTTCGTCGTCTGCAATTAGAAGCCGTGCCATATTCGCACCACCTTTCGTTAAGCAGAGTATAACACATGGTACAGCCGTTGTGAAAGGCACAAGGAGAAAAATATAGTATTCTTCCATAAATCTCAATTTTGTTATCTTTCTGTTTCTGTGCATCCTTGCTATGATTTAAGTGCAAACAGAAAAGATTGGAGCGATGATACAAATTGGAACGGATAAAGCACGGCAAGCTCTATCAATATAGAGTGTATCTTATTATGCTCTTACCGGCTGTGGCGTACTTCTTGATATTCAGCTATCTGCCAATGACCGGTGTGGTGATCGCATTCAAAGAATTTACATATGACGGTGGAATTTTCAAAAGTCCTTGGGTCGGATTAAAAAATTTCCGATTTTTCTTTGAATCGGGACAAGCGCTGCGGGTCACCCTCAATACGGTTCTGTATAACGGAACCTTCTTGATCGTGAATACCGTTTTGCAGCTTCTGGTTGCCATCGTCCTGTCTGAACTTGCTGGGCGGGGCTTTAAGAAAACCCTTCAGTCTGCGCTGCTCCTGCCCCATTTTATATCATGGGTCATTGTGGGTGCATTCGTGTACAATCTCCTGAATTATCGTTACGGCGCACTCAACTCTCTGCTGACAGCACTTGGGATGGATCCAATCGATGTTTATTCGTTGCCCGCCGCCTGGAAATACATTATTGTGTTCTTTAACGCTTGGAAGGGCGTTGGATATGGTTCAATTGTCTATCTGGCGGCAATCTTAGGCATTGACCGAAGCATTTATGAAGCGGCTGAGATGGATGGGGCAAATATTTTTCAGAAAATTCGATACATTACCCTGCCAGAACTGAAATCTACGATCATCATTATGACGCTCATGTCAATTGGTGGAATCTTCCGGGGCGATTTTTCCATGTTCTATCAGCTGGTGGGTAATAACGGTCTCCTGTTTAACGCCACGGATGTGATTGATACCTTTGTGTTCCGCTCGTTGATGACCACACAGGAGTTTGGAATGTCCGCAGCCGTCGGGCTGTACCAATCTGTACTTTGCTTCATTCTGATCATGATTACCAACCGCACGGTGAAAAAAATCGATCCGGATAGCGCCTTGTTCTGAGGAGGAAACCACTTTGAAAAAAATGAGCAAAGACCGTGTTCTGTTTAACATAATTGGATACCTGTTTATTACGCTTCTTGCTGTAGCCTGCGTGCTTCCGTTTATTATGGTGATTTCTGGCTCCCTCACAGCTGAGGAAAGCATTATTCAAAAGGGCTATTCCGTTTTTCCCAGGGAGTTTTCTCTGAATGCATACAGGCTGGCATTAAAGGCTCCAGAAAAAATCCTGCGGGCTTACGGCGTGACGACTTTTGTCACGGTTGTAGGTACGTTCCTAGGATTGCTCATCACCTCTATGACGGCCTATGTCTTACAGCGAAAGGACTTTTCCTGGAGAAACAAGTTTGCATACTTTTTCTTCTTTACAACGCTTTTCTCCGGAGGTCTTGTACCATGGTATGTTTTGATGGTAAAGTATCTGCACCTGAAGAATTCTATTGCCGCTGTGATCCTTCCCGGGATGCTGAGCGTGTTCAACATTCTCATTATGCGGAACTTTATGAGCGGTGTAGATGCGTCTTTAATTGACGCCGCCAAGATCGATGGTGCGGGAGAGTTTAAAATCTATTTCAATATTATGTTGCCCTTGGCGAAGCCAGCTCTTGCAACCATTGGACTTTTCACGGCCCTGGCATACTGGAATGAGTGGTACAACACGATGCTGTTCATCAGTGATGAGCGGCTGTATTCGCTGCAATACTATCTCTACCAGATCCTCAACAGCGTCAGTGCGAGAAAAAATTTGATGAACGTGACAGGCATTGTACTTCCAACTCTGCCGGAGGAAAGCCTGAAGCTCGCCATGACTGTGATTGCGACAGGTCCCATTATTCTGTTGTATCCGTTTGTTCAGCGTTATTTTGTAAAAGGCATTACAGTTGGTGCGGTAAAGGGGTGAGATAGAAAACGTAAACGAATCCGGAAGCCCAAATAAAAACAAATAATAAGGAGAGAAATATGAAAAACATGAAAAAAATCATTGCGGTACTGCTGGTTCTGGCAGCGCTTGCATCCCTTTTTACTGCGTGCAGCACAAAGCCGGCTGAGTCCAGCACAACGGCCGCAAATCCCAGCGAGCCTTCTGCCGCGGCAACAGACCCGGCAAAGGAGACTCTGGAACCTGTGACATTGAAGATGTATCTGCTGGGGGATAAACCGGCGGGATTTGATGAAGTTTATGCAAAAATAAACGAGAAGCTCAGTCAGGATATTCAGACGACACTGGACGTGGAGTTCATTTCCTGGAGCGATGTGGATCAAAAGTACTCTCTGCTGTTTGCGTCCGGCGAAGACTTTGATCTGATCTTTACGGCACCGTGGGCATATTATTCTTCTGTCGCAAATAAGAATGGCTTTTTGGAAATTACTGAGGATATGATGAAGCAGTATGCTCCGAATACTTGGGACGAGGTGCCGGAAGCGGCATGGGAGCAGGCCAAAATCAACGGAAAAGTGTACATGATTCCCTGCACTACGAAAGAGTACTCTACGCGGGTGATGGTCATTCGTGGGGACCTGCGGAAGAAATATGACGTGCCGGAAGTGACCTCGCTGGAAGGCTTTCAGAATTATCTCTATGCGGTCGCGGAGAATGAGCCGGGCATCATTCCGATGCAGCTTGGTGATCCGTATATGCTGCGGGAGCTGGTTGTAGGTACCTTCAATGGCTGGGACTACCTCGGAAATGTTGGCAACAATACCTATCTCATGTACGACTATAACAGCGACAGCAACGAAATTTTCAGCATGCTGGATATGCCGGAATATCTGGATTATTTGAACATGATGCACGACTGGAAAGAGCGCGGCGTGTGGACCAAGGATGTCCTTTCTGACCAGAGTGCCGGTCAGGGTATGGCGCAGGGCCGTGAGGCCGTCAGTATTCAGAACATCGGAATTGCCGGTCTTCTGAACAGTGTCCCGAAGGAACACCCGGATTATGATCCGGAGCTGATCGACCTGAGCGTGGGTAAAACGAAGATGCCTGCCCTTTATATCAACAATGGCATGGCAATTCATGCAACCTCCAAAAATCCGGAGCGCGCTTTGATGGTTCTGGATCTGTTCCGCAACAATCGTGAGTACTATGATCTTACCTGGTATGGCATTGAGGGAAAGCACTATACTGCCATTGGCGATACGGGCTATTCCAGCCTTCCCGATTCGGCCGATTACGGAGCGGGCGGCGCCTGCCAGTGGGGCTGGGGTGTAAGTTCTATGCAGCGCACGGCGGACGACGAGCCGGAGCAGCGCACCGAAATTATGGATCGCTGGATTAATGAGGAAACGGTCAACCATCCGCTCCAGAACTTCAACTTTGATGACACCAATGTAAAGAACGAGATGGCGAATATTGCAAACGTTTACCAGCAGTATGCCCTGCCCCTGGAGCTCGGCTTTGTTGATGTAGAGGATGGGCTTGCGACGCTGAAGGAAAAGCTCGATCAGGCGGGTATCGAAAAGGTGCGGCAAGAGATGCAGACCCAGTTGGATGAATACCTGAAGAATCTGAAATAAGCAAGAGTAGAATCGAAAGGCACTGGCGAAAACCGGTGCCTTTCCTTAAAACTGGCGGTATATACGCTTCAAGTATGTCGTTTCAAAGCAGAACACAGATTACTTGCCTTTTGTAATGGATTATTTTGAATGGAGTGTATTTTATGAAAAGACTTCTAATCCTTGCTCTAGTTGTACTAATCCTTGCTTCTACTGTTTTAGCTGCATCTGCTATAACTTCAACTTCTGATGATGTTTTAGAAGAGAAAGCGGAGAATCTTGTGACAAATCCGTCCTTTGAAAGCGGATACGGTCAAGAAATTCCCGGGTGGGAAATTACAGGAAATTTAGAATCTGCTTATACAGAGAATGGCGGATATACCGGGCAGCGACAGTTATCATTTTGGAATGAGACGAACTCTTACGAGGTTAGTGCTTCTCAAACAGTAGCCGAAATCCCTGATGGGACATACTCCTTAAGCATATGGGTAAAATCTTGTGGAACTCAAAATGACTGCACCATTAGTGTTTCCGAATATGGCGGAGATACGAGAAGCGTGGAAGTTCCCCAGGCAATTCAGCATTGGGCGCAGATCAGAATTAATAGAATAAAGATCAGTAGCGGCCAGTGCAAAATCCAAATCAAGTCTGCCGCAAGCTCGACAGAGTGGGCCTGCTTTGATGATGTAGTACTGCGTCTGGATAAAAACTATGTACAGAATTCATCATTTGAATCGGGATATGGGCAGAATATTTCGGACTGGCTTATTACTTCTGCGGATAATATGGAAAGTGCCGCATATGCAGAAGATGGTGGGCATAATGGGATGCGGCAGTTGTCTCACTGGAGTGGAAGTTCGAAGTACCAGGTTGATACCTACCAAAATATTGAAACGCTGCCGACTGGAATTTATACCCTAAGCGCATGGGTGAAGTCCTGTGGCACTCAAAAAGAGTGCTGGATGTATGCATCCGGATATGGCGCAGCGCCGTATTCGAATTCCGCAGTCGCCGCAAGCATGGACACAGATACAAATAAACAATATTGAGATATCAAATGGAGAGTGTAAAATTGGTTTTTGGTCTGACGCCAAGGCGGGCGAATGGCTGTGTGTCGATGATGTGACCATGACGAAAGAGGCGAATTTCCTTAAGAACGGCTCTTTTGAAAATGCAGTTTCCGCGGATACGGGGAACTGGAGCATTTCCTCCAGCAATAATATGGCTGAAGCAGTGTATACCGAAATGGGAGGCTGCGATGGAACACAACAATTGTCTTTCTGGAACGAGGAAAAACCCTACAAAGTTTCTGCCACACAATTGATCACAGGACTTGAAAATGGAACGTACACACTTATAGCGTGGGCAAAATCATGTGGCACGCAGAATATGTGTTGGATTAGCGCCTCTGACTATGGTGGGGCAGAACGACGCAGCAGCGTACCGCAGTCTACACAGGAATGGAAAAGTATTTATATAAGGGGGATTCAGGTGACGAATGGTAAATGCCGTGTTACGCTTCATTCAGAAGCGGAGGCAAACGAGTGGGCTTGCTTCGATAATCTGGCCTTTGTAAAAGATGACATAGAGCGCCCGTTTTTTAAGGGGGCGGATATGTCCATGCTCAGGGAAATGGAGGATGCCGGAACTTGCTTTTATGAAAATGGCACACGCATTGATCCTTTTGAGATTCTTAAGGAGAATGGCTTTAACAGTATTCGTTTGAAGGTGTGGAATGATCCCGGTAACCCCAACTTCTATCCCGCAGATCAAAGCCCAGCAGAGGGCTACAACAATAAGGCGCACGTTGTGGAAACGGCACGGAGGGCCCATAATATGGGGTTCCAAATCGTTCTCGATTTCCACTACAGCGATTGGTGGGCAGATAAGCACAAACAATTCAAACCTCATGCGTGGGAAGAGCTGCAATTTACGGAACTGAAACAGGCGGTATATGACTACACCTATGATGTCGTGAACACCTTGCTCAAAGAAGGAATTCAGCCTGCTATGGTGCAGATCGGCAACGAAATCAATGCCGGTATTTTATGGGATGATGGAAAGATAGCTGATAATGCTTCCAACTGGAACAATTTAGCCGAGCTTTTGAAGGCGGGGTGTCGGGCTGTAAAGGATGTTTCTCCGGAAATCCAGACGGTGCTGCATGTAGATGATGGCTCGCATCTTTCTATGTGCCAGGACTTTTATGCCAACTGCATAGAAAATGGAGTAGACTTTGATGTGATAGGTCTGTCGTATTACACAACATGGTGCGGTAGTCTGGACCAACTCTCTGAAACGATGACGGCTCTGGCTGAGCGGTATGGAAAACCTGTTTGCGTTGTGGAAAATTCACAGCCATGGTGTTCGGGAGAGTACACCTTTACAGGGGAAACAGAAAAGTATCCCTGCACCGTACTGGGACAGAAGCAATTTCTTACAGAGCTGCTCACCAGGATCAAACGGGTCCCAGACGGGCTGGGTATTGGATATTTTGCATGGGAACCGTTTTGGATTGAACCTGCGGAAAAGAATTATCAGTGGAACAATGGCGGCTTCGTAGATTTTGAGGGGAATGTGCTGGACACCATTCATATTTTTCGCAATAATTAACACAAGCCGATGGAGGAGCGTATGTTTGATTATACAAGCACATACTTGCGAATGAACCAAAAACCGTGGTTTCCAATTATGGGCGAATTTCACTATAGCCGATATCAGGACGAGTTTTGGGAAGAGGAACTCCGCAAAATCCAGGCCGGCGGTGTAACAATCGTTTCCACATATGTGATTTGGATTCACCATGAGGAAGAGGAAGGCGTATTTGATTTTTCTGGATGCTGCGATTTGCGGAAATTCTTGCAGCTGTGCAAAAAGGTTGGACTAATGGTGTTTTTAAGACCAGGTCCATGGGTGCATGGAGAAGTACGAAATGGCGGATTCCCGGATTGGCTGATGGAAAAAGGGAAAAGGATTCGCCTGCGGAGTGATGATCCGGCGTATTTGCGGTCGGTTACACGATTCTGGCAAGCCATATTTCAGCAGGCGCAAGGCTTATTTTGGGATCAAGGCGGGCCAATTATAGGAATCCAAATCGAAAATGAATATGGTCATGTGGGCGGACTGCGGGGCGCTGATGGAGAACAGCATATGCGGACACTGACAGCGCTCGCGAAAAAAATAGGATTTTGCGTGCCGCTCTATACAGCAACCGGCTGGGGAGGCGCATGCACTGGGGGTCTTCTGCCTGTTATGGGCGGTTACTGTGAGGCACCATGGGCTCAGACAACAGGTGAACTCCCGGCAAACAGCAACTATATATTTAGCCATGTGCGAAGCGACTTGCTGATTGGCTGTGACCATAATGTGAATGATGAATTGACCTTTGATGAGACAAAGTTTCCGTATCTGACTGCCGAACTCGGAGGCGGCGTACAGATTACAGACCATCGCCGTCCCCAGGTCAGCGGAGCGGATATTGGGGCAATGTCCATCGCAAAGCTTGGAAGCGGCGTAGGAATGCTGGGGTACTATATGTATCACGGCGGCAGTAACCCCTGTGGAAAGTATTCATCTTTACAGGAAAGCAGGGAAACAGGCTATGCCAACGATCTGCCAGAAATCAATTACGATTTTCAGGCACCCATTCGGCAGTTCGGCACCATTTCGGACACCTACCGGGAGATTCGACTTCTGGCACTTTTTCTTCGTGATTTTGGAGAACTTCTTGCGCCGATGCAGTCAAAAATCCTGACGCCGTGTGAGGACCCAGAGAATGCGCACACGCTCCGTCTGGCGTGCCGTTTTGACGAAAACGGCGGATTTCTTTTCTTCAATAATTATCAGCGCAGACGGACAATGGATGCCCATCCGGGAACTGTCCTTATGGGCTACGATGGGAAGGGAACAGTGCTGTTTCCCAAAACGGATATTGCGTCCGGAGAATTTGGATTTTTCCCCTATCGGCTCGTCCTGGGACAGGCCATTTTGCAAAGCGCACTTGCGACGCCCCTCTGCAAACTGCGGACGGCCAAAGAGGAGGTGTTCGTATTTTATGGTGACAGAGAGAATGCTTACCAATGGGAGTCAAAAGAAACGGCTGCAATTTTGCATCTGAACCGCGCACAGGCGCTCAAGGCGGTAAAAGTGCATCTTGACCAGGACTACCTAATCCTTACAGACTACTTTGTATGGGCGGATGACGGCAAGCTAGTCGTTACGGGCGAGAGGAAAACAGAAATATATACCTACCCCGCATTGCATGAACTTCCTGTGGGATTTCGCTTTGTGAAGAAAGAGGGAGCGCTGTATCAGTACATTCGTGAGGTTGCGGAAGAAAAAATTACATGGAAGCTTACAAGTGCGGGCGGCGGTCAATCTGTAAAATATAAGCTGCATTTGGAATACCCGGGGAAAAACATGGCCGCGGAGTACGCAGACGCAATTCTAAGAATCTCGTATCTTGCGGAACGTATGAATGTCTTCTGTACTGGAAAGAAGGTCAATGATTACTTCTACAATGGGCAGGATGCGCTTCTCAGTCTTCGCTACTTTGGATATCCGACAGAATTAGAACTTGAGCTGCTGCCAATCTGCAATGCGGATCAGAAGCGTATCTATTTAGATGTCTGGCCTGAGCTTGCACAGGGAGACAACGCAAGTATCTCAAATGTTTCAATCCAGCAGCTGTACTCCTAGGTATACGGACGCTGTGGAAATGCTCTATGATTCCGTTCCGCTGGCACTGTCCGAGCTTATCCGTGCGGAGGCAATGGCGATTGTGAACAGAGTCCTGAAGCGTGAGCCGGAATCGAAACGCGACTTGTTTGCCTACATGGTCGAGTGGCCGGACAAGATGGATGTCAACAGATGGTATTATCTTGACGTTCAGGAGACAACGAACAGTCACGACTTTGCTCGCAAGACGAATACCCATGAGTACTGGACTGATTTTATCACGCCGCCTGATTGGACTGCATTGGAAAAGTAATACTTCCTGTTTTGCAAATTCATCGTGGAGGAGGGGCGGCTTGTCCGCCCCCTCATTCTTCCAATCAAGAGGTGATTTCGATGGACGAAGCGCAACTGACAGCATGTGTTTTCCAGAAGATGCTGGACACCGTTTTTCTGACAGAGCACAACATGGCCCGGCAGCTCGGCCTGTCCTACAAGGTGCTGCGGCGGGTCCAGACGGCGCAGCGTATGACCCAGAAGACCGCCGATGCCATGGAGCGACTGCTGCAATACTGTGTGCGCAATCAGATTCCATTGGACCGTTACCTCTCGGAATACCGGTAAGGAGAAGCTCCCCCTGTGGCAGAAAATACTCTGTCACAGGGGGATTTTTTTCGTTATAGCAGACCGAGGCTTCGGCGCAGATAATACTGCCCGACCTCGGAAAAGCGCTTTTGCAGATTGTCCGGCGTTGGTTCCTGCCCCTCCGCCAGCAGAAGCCGGAAAATGGCGGCATCCACCACATCCATATCCAGCGCGGCATTTTCGTTGGTAAACATCCGGTCGATCAAGTCCAGCAGTTCCTGCCGCGAGAAGCTGCGGCGCATATCCCGCAGGTCCTGCACGGTCAATTCAGCGGCGCTTTGTGACATGAGAGCTTCCTCCTATCCGACTGTATGCGGCAGAATGTGCCTCATAACGGAAGATTATTTTGTAAAATACGGCGTTATAAGGGAAGATGTTCCGTTATAGGCTTCTGTATCAAATCCGGGTTCTTCGGTAAAATATCTGTATAGATACTGAGGAAAAAGAGGTGCGCGTATGCCCATATCCTATAAAGTCATCGGCAGGCATATCCGGGACGCACGAAAGAGCGCAGGTCTTACGCAGGAGGCAGCCGCCAATCAGCTGGGTCTGTCACCGGAGCATTATGGCAAGGTCGAGCGCGGAGAGCGCACAGTCAATCTGGAACGGATGGTACAAATCAGCCATCTGTATGGGACGACGGTCTGTGCGCTGCTGGAAGGCTTTGATACCGACGCAGCGCCCGTGACCCAGCGGCCAGCAGAAATGGATGCGTTTCTGTCCGCCATGCGCGAAATTGCAGGCGGCTGCACGGAACAAAGCCGCGCGCTCATGCTGCGCGTCTGCGCAGAGATCGCAGCCAGCGACAAAAACTGAACACCTTGGATGCCCGCTCCTCGTGAGCGGGCTTTTTCTTTCTCTACTATACCATAGATTTTCAGAAAAACGTCAAGGAAAGGATGAAAAATCTTTCGCCATTTTCAGGGGTTTTATGCCCGCAGGGGTGACAAATTTATCACGTTCCCGAATCGCAGAATTGCTTGTAAAATAGGAATCGTCGAAACGAGAAGGGAGATAAATCTATGGAGAAGGGGCTAACGTCCTATGTGCTGAACTATCTTCTGAGTACCTGTTTTGACAGCAAAGCAGATATGGCACGACAGCTGGATATGAGCAAGCGCGCCCTGCAGCGCGTGATGAACGAGCCGCAGCTGAGTAAAGGCGGCAGCGTCGCGCTGGTCAAGGCGCTGTGCTACTGCGCGCGGCACCATGTCCCCGTGGACCCGATCCTGCGCGAATATGCGGCACATGATACGGATGAACAGAAAGATTTGATCTACGACCCCAGTACCGTCAATCTCACAGCCTACACCCGCCTGACCCTGCCCATGCCGGAGCATTTGACCGCAGAGGGAGCGGAGGTGTTCGCATCTATGCTCCGCTTTCTTCAAAGGGCCTCGGCACACATCTGCCCGAACTGTATGGTCTGGTGCAATCCGTGGGACGGGACGGCATGATTTATAGAAGGGCAGCTGCTATCTTGCGCGCATGGCGCGGTGTATCTGCCGGGAGGTCGCCTCATTATACACAGAAAGCTGGAACAAGCTATGATTTACGAAACAGACTTATTTTCTTTTTCCTTCTTTTTCCTTTGTCCCGAACTGGTATTTACAGCTGGATGCGCTGGCAGAGCTGGCGCTCCCGGAGCCGTGGCGTTTCCGCAGCGGCAGCTATTCCGAGAAAAATTATGATACGCCGATCTTAGAACGATACATTCAATCTATTTTTCGCAAACAGGTCATCGACTACAATGCTGCAACTGACATGGCTGAGAAGGACCGGATCATCCTCATGCGCAACGAATACGCCTGCTTTCATACCGGCCTTTATACAAAGCGATATAAACCCATCTATGCCTGCTTCGGCAGAAATAAAAAACTGGATTCTTTATTAAAGTGGTGCTTCCGGGGCTTCGCGGATGAAAACTCTGCGCTGCTGCGCTATATTTCCCCTCTGCCGGAAAAGCCTCTCTACTCAATGCCGCTGCAAGGTATTCATTACGTTCCAGACTGGCCGGTGCGCGTCAACGTGGAGCACATCCTCGGAGACCCGGCCAATGTCGCAAGATTGCCCACCGAACTGCAAAGCGCCCGCAATCTGCCGCTCCTTCTGGAAACAGCGGTCGAGCTGGCGCGCCGAAAAGCCATCGTCTCTCCCGGCGACGCTGTCCCGCAGATTTATCAGCAGAGGCTGCAATACCTCCTGCCGCTGTGTCTGACGGATATGGAGACGCCAGACCTTGCCATCACCCTTCGGCCCATGGACGGGTATTACATGGGATATACCTGTCTGACCTTGGAGATGGCCTATCTGAACGCACGGCTTCTGGCACGGCCCACAGCCAAATGGCTGCTGGACTTGGTGGAATAGCGATTCTGGAACGTACATAGAGAGGTCCAATCGCCCCGCGCTCTGCGGGACGTGGATATAAATATTATGGTGTGAGCCTGCTGCACGGCACTTGAGTGTCGTGCGGCGGGCTTTTTTCGTTTTGCGGCCAGAGTGCCGCCATGCAGGCTCCCGAAAGGAGTCCGCATGAAGATCCAGTACAAATTTGCAACCGAAACCGTGACCATTGAGGTCGATGACCGTTGGGGTGAACTCCTGGTGGATCTGAACCGCCAAGAGTACAACAACGACCACAAGGAGACCCGACGCCACAGCAGTATGGATGCTCTGGCAGAACAGGGCGTCCAGTTTGCGGCGGAGCAGGACGCGCTTGCCGCGCTGTTCCAGGAGCCGAGCCGCGCAGAAATGCTCCGCGAAGCGGTCAGGACGCTGAAGCCCGCGCAGCAGAGGCTTGTGCAGGCGGTCTATTACGACGGCGTCAGCGTGAAGGACTACGCTGCGCGGGAGGGCGTTGACCCTTCGGCCATCACGCATCGGCTGCGCACCATTAAAAATAAACTCAAAAAACTTCTGTGAGACCCTCAGTTTCTTCGTTTCCCGTGGCTTATCTGTGAAGGGCAAATCAATACCGTCCTTCAGAAAGGATGAAAACGGTGAAACATGATCTGGAAGTTCGTGTCACAGGCAGACCGCAGACCGAGCGGATCGTTCGGTGCAGGATCGTCAGCTTGCGCGAAAAGCTGCTGACACGGCTATTCGGGAGACGGGAGCAGATGATGATCCTCATTCCCGGCCCCAGCGTGGAGTCTGTGTCTATTGCCGAGACGGCAGAAGGAGGCGCGGCGCATGAGTAAAGCGAAACTCCTGCTTGCTGTCGCGGAAGACCTTCGCTCCCTGGCGGACAGCGTTCAGGCTGTGGCAGATGCCATGCTGCCGAATGAGCCGACTGTCAATGCAGAGCCGAAGACACCTGCGCCCGCTCCCCAAAAGGAACTAACGCTGGAAGAAGGCCGGGCAGTCCTCGGTGAAAAGAGCCGAGCCGGGTTCACAGCCGAGATCCAGGCACTCCTGCAAAAGTACGGCGCTTCAAAACTCTCCGGCATCGACCCCAAGCACTATGCGGCGCTGCTCAAGGATGTGGAGGTGCTGAAAGATGCCACCTAATCGTCATGTAGTCCTCTCGGCATCCTCCTCCCACCGCTGGCTTCACTGCAACCCATCCGCCCGGCTGGAATTGGAGTTCGAGGACAGAGAAACGGAAGCTGCCGCAGAAGGTACAGCGGCTCATGCCCTTGCAGAACACAAGCTCCGCAAGGCACTGAAGATGCGCTCCATCCGCCCGGTCAGCAAGTATGATTCCGACGAGATGGAGATGTACACAGACGACTATGTGGAATTCGTTCTGGAAGCCATCGAGGAGGCCCAGCAGGATTGCCCGGACCCAAAGGTGCTCATTGAGCAGCGGCTCGACTTCTCCTGCTATGTGCCGGATGGCTTCGGCACCGGCGACTGCCTTATCGTGGCGGACAAGCTCCTCCACATTATTGACCTGAAATACGGTCAGGGCGTGCTGGTGAATGCCGAAGAGAATCCGCAGATGATGTTGTACGCCCTCGGTGCGCTCCGCATCTTCGATTGTCTCTACGACATTGAGACAGTTTCTATGACCATCTACCAGCCGCGCCGGGAGAATGTCAGCACCTGGGTTATTTCCGTTGCCGAGCTTCGGGATTGGGCGGAAAAGACGCTGAAGCCCAAGGCGGAACTTGCCTTCAAGGGTGAAGGCGACTATTGCCCCGGTACGTGGTGCCAGTTCTGCAAAGCGGCGGTCAAGTGCCGCGCCAGAGCCGATGCCAAGCTCCAACTTGCCAAATACGAGTTTGCCCAGCCACCTCTGCTCTCCGATGCGGAGATCGGCGACATTCTCGGCAAGCTGGATGACCTCACCAAATGGGCAAATGAGCTTATGGCCTATGCCCAGGACGCGGCGGTCAACCACGGAAAGCAGTGGCCCGGCTACAAGCTGGTGGAGAGCCGCACCAATCGCAAATACACCGACGAGGATGCCGTTGCCGCCGCTGCCCGTGCAGCCGGATATACCGACATCTTCAGAAAATCGCTTATCCCCATCACGGAAATGGAGAAGCTCATGGGCAAAAAGGTCTTTGCCGAGGTACTCGGCGGTCTGGTCGTCAAGCCCCAAGGAAAACCGACGCTCGTTCCCGCATCCGCCAGGCGTCCGGCTATCACGACCACGGGTGCAAAACAAGACTTTACCGACTATAAAGGAGAACTGTAATTATGGCGAACAAGATGAATTCGACCAAAGTCGTGACCGGCGTTGTCCGCCTGTCCTATGCAAATGTGTGGGAGCCTGCCTCCATCAACGGCAGCAACCCCAAGTATTCCGTATCCCTCATTATCCCGAAATCCGACAAGCAGACCCTCGATGCCATCAACGCCGCCGTGGACGCTGCCATCAAAGAAGGTGTCGCCAAGTTCGGCGGGAAGATTCCCAACAAGGCGGCTCTGAAGCTCCCGCTCCGTGACGGCGATACCGAGCGTGACGATGAAGCCTACAAGAACAGCTTCTTCGTGAACGCCAACAGCACCACCGCTCCGCAGATCGTAGACCGCAGCGTCCAGCCCATCCTCGACCGCTCCGAGGTCTATTCCGGCTGCTACGCCAGAGTATCTGTAAATTTCTACGCTTTCAACTCCAACGGCAACCGCGGCATTGCCTGTGGTCTTGGCAACATCCAGAAGGTTCGTGACGGTGAGCCTCTCGGCGGCAAGTCCTCTGCGGCTGACGATTTTTCGACCGATCTGGACGACGATTTCCTGTCTTGAGAAAGGAACGGTGAACAGCTATGACTGAATGCCAGGAATTGATGCTCGCTGTCTGCTTCGGTGGAATGGTCGGCTTGATTGTCGCAGAAATCAGTTTCCTCATTGCGGAAATGGTTCGTTGTATCCGAACTAAGCGCTGCAAGCGCAAGGAGGAAAAAGCCGCCCGGCAGCAGAACAAGTAATCGAGGGTGGGCGGCAGAGTACACAGCTTTGCCGCCCTTTCCCCTCAATGGGAGGAACCATGAAAAATCTAAGTATCGATATTGAGACTTTCTCCTCCGAGAAGCTCACCAAGTGCGGTGTGTACCGTTACGCTGAAGCACCGGACTTCGAAGTCTTGCTCTTCGGCTACTCAGCAGACGGTGCGCCGGTGAAGGTCGTGGATCTGCCTGCCGGAGAAACACTTCCCGCCGATGTCCGCTCTGCGCTGACCGACCCTGCCGTGACCAAGTGGGCGTTCAACGCACAGTTCGAGCGTGTATGCCTGTCCCGCTATCTCGGGTACCCGACCGGACAATATCTTGACCCGTCCTCCTGGCACTGCACGATGGTCTGGGCAGCGACGCTGGGACTTCCGCTTTCCTTGGAAGGCGTCGGTGCCGTCCTGGGTTTGGAAAAGCAAAAGCTCAAGGAAGGCAAAGACCTCATCCGGTATTTCTGCACTCCGGCAAAAACAAGAGACGGTTCGCTCATTCGACATTATCCGACAGATGCACCGGAGAAATGGGCGCTGTTCAAAGCCTACAACCTCCGGGATGTGGAAACGGAGATGTCCATTCAGCAGAAGCTCTCCAAGTTCCCGGTCACAGAGTCAGAGTGGCGCAACTACACCCTCGACCAGCAAATCAACGAACGGGGTATCATGCTTGATCGTACTCTTGTCACCCAGGCAATCCGCTGCGATGAACGCTTCAAGCGGACGCACATGGAGCAGGCGCGCTCGGTGACCGGCTTGGATAACCCCAACAGTCCGGTGCAGCTCAAGGCGTGGCTTGCCGAGAAAGGCGTGGAAGCGGATTCGCTCTCCAAAGCTGCCGTGGCAGAAATGCTTGAAAAAGCGGACGGCGAAGTGGAGCTTGCCCTCTCCCTGCGGCAGGAGCTTGCCAAGAGCAGCGTCAAGAAATACACCGCCATGCAGGCGGTAGTCGGTTCGGATGACCGTGCCAGAGGGCTTATCCAGTTTTACGGTGCCAATCGCACCGGACGCTATGCCGGTCGGCTCATCCAGGTGCAGAATCTGCCGCAGAACCATCTGCCGGATCTGGACACTGCACGGGCACTGGTCCGCAGCGGCAATATGGACGCCGTGGAAATGCTCTATGACTCCGTGCCGCTGGTGTTGTCCGAGCTTATCCGTACCGCCTTTGTGCCGAAACCCAGCTGCCGCTTTTATGTGGCAGACTTCTCCGCTATCGAGGCGAGAGTCATCGCGTGGATCGCCGGAGAGCATTGGCGGCAGGAAGTTTTTGCAAAGGGCGGCGACATTTACTGCGCTTCCGCTTCGCAGATGTTCCATGTCCCCGTGGAAAAGCACGGCGTGAACGGACATCTGCGGCAGAAAGGCAAAATCGCTGAACTGGCTCTGGGCTATGGCGGCTCCGTGGGTGCACTGAAAGCAATGGGCGCACTGAACTACGGCTTGCAGGAAGAAGAACTGAAACCGCTGGTGGATGCGTGGCGGCTTTCCAATCCCCACATCACAAAATTCTGGTGGGATGTGGACAAAGCGGCTTCCACCTGCGTTCGGGAGCGAACCGCCACAGAGACACACGGCATCCGCTTCTACTATCAGAGCGGCATGATGTTTGTGGTGCTGCCCTCCGGCAGACGGCTCGTATATGTGAAACCGAAAATGGGGCTAAACCGCTTCGGCAACGAGTCCGTGACCTATGAAGGTGTCGGCGAACAGAAAAAGTGGCTGCGGCTGGAAAGCTACGGACCCAAGTTCGTGGAGAACATCGTCCAGGCAACGGCGAGAGATATTCTCGCGGAAGCCATGCTTCGTCTGAATGCTGCCGGGTACCGCATCGTCATGCACGTTCATGATGAGGCAGTCATCGAAGCGCTGCCGGATACTTCTTTGGAGGATATTTGCTCCGTCATGGGGCAAACGCCCACTTGGGCATCGGGACTGCTGCTCCGGGCAGACGGCTATGTCTGTGATTTTTACAAGAAAGACTGAGGTGACCCAAATGGGAGTCAATAAATTCAACTCTGAAGGGTACTACGACCCTACCGCCTATGAAGCGCTGACCAAGATTGAGCAGGAAGCCAAGGCGCTCCGTGCCTTCCGTCCCGTGGTGTATATCTGCTCTCCGCTTGCCGGGGATATGGCGAAGAACCAGGAGAACGCCCGTACTTACTGCCGCTTCGCTGTGGACGCCGGGTGCATCCCCATTGCCCCACACATCTACTTCCCCCAATTCATGAATGACAATGACCGAAAAGAGCGTGACCTGGCGCTGTTCATGGACATCGTTCTGCTCTCTAAGTGCGCCGAACTGTGGGTATTCGGAGAGAGAATCAGCAGCGGTATGAGCATTGAGATTGAGAAGGCAAAACGAAAAGGTCAGCTTATCCGCTACTTTACCGAAACCTGTGAGGAGGTACGCAGATGAAGATCGCAGTCGGCAACAGCCGCATAGATAAAAAGTGGAAGAACCAGGACATTTCCTGGGCGGATCTCTGTGCCCGCTGCGGCAGCACTATCCGCACCACGGAAACGGTTGAAGAATACCGCAAGCTGAAAAAGGGTCAGCAGGACGGCATCAAGGATGTGGGCGGGTTTGTGGGCGGTCACCTTCGGGAAGGCAGGCGCAAAAACGGCATGGTGCTGTGCCGCTCGTTGCTCACCTTGGATATGGACTACGGCACCCCGGACATTTGGGATGAAATCACGCTGTTCCACGACTTCAAGTGCTGCGTCTATTCCACCCATAAACACACGCCGGAGCATCCCCGCCTCCGTCTGCTCATTCCGCTGAAACGGGAGATCAGCGAGGAAGAATATCCGGCAGTCGCACGAATGGTGGCAAAGGGGATCGGCATCGACCTCTTTGATGATACCACCTATGAGGCGTCCCGGCTCATGTACTGGCCTTCCACCTCCGCCAACGGCGAGTTTTTCTACAAGGTGCAGGACGGCGCAGAGCTTGACCCGGATGAATACCTTTCCCGTTACGATGATTGGCACGACGCCTCCACCTGGCCGGTATCCAGCCGCCAGTCCGAGGTGGTGCAGCACAGCATCGCCCAGCAGGCTGACCCGCTGACAAAGCCGGGTGTGGTGGGTGCTTTCTGCCGCGCCTATACCGTGGAGGAAGCCATCGACGCCTTCCTCTCGGATGTATATGCGCCGTCGGCCATGAACGGTCGCTACGACTATATCCCCGCCGATTCGTCTGCCGGTGTCATCGTTTACGACGGTAAGTTCGCATACAGCCATCATGCCACAGACCCGGTCTGCGGTCGGCTGCTGAACGCTTTTGACCTGGTGCGTCTGCATCGTTTCCGTGACCTGGACGATAAATGCGCCCCGGACACCGCACCCGGCAAGCTGCCGTCCTTCCAGGCTATGTCAGACTTTGCCATCAAGGACGAGAAGGTCAAGGCGGTCTTTGCCGAGGAACGCAAAGCCCAGGCAAATGAAGAGTTCTCCGACGAGGACTGGCAGAAAGCTCTGGAGCTGGACAAGACCGGCAAGGTGAAAAACACGCTGCAAAACCTTACCGTGATCCTTACGAACGACCCGCTTCTGAAACCGCTGGTGTTCAATCAGCTTTTGGACGGCATGGAGATCAAGGGCGATGTGCCCTGGCGGCACCCCTCGAAATTCTGGCGGGATGCGGACGATGCCCAGCTCATCAGCTATGTGGATTCTCACTACGGAACCTTCTCCGCCAGAAACTATGACATTGCCGTGGCGAAGGTCACGGACGACCGCTCCTACCATCCCATTCGAGAGTTCATTGAGAATTTGCCGGAGTGGGACAAAGTTCCCCGTGTGGACACGCTGCTCATCGACTACCTCGGTGCAGACGATAACGAGTATGTCCGTGCCGTCACCCGGAAAACGCTCTGCGCCGCCATTAAGCGTGTGCTGTATCCCGGCTGCAAATTTGACTCCATGCTGGTACTGAACGGCCCCCAGGGTGTGGGCAAAAGCACCCTCATTGCCAAGCTGGCCGGAGAGTGGTTCTCCGACAGTCTGAACCTTGGCGACACCAAGGATAAGACCGCCGCCGAGAAACTGCAGGGGTATTGGATCTTGGAGATCGGCGAACTGGCGGGTCTCAAAAAGGCCGAGGTGGAGACGCTGCGTTCCTTCCTCTCCCGGCAGAACGACATTTACCGTGCGGCTTTCGGCAAGAGAGCAACGCCGCATTTGCGCCAGTGCGTGTTCTTCGGCACTACTAATGCAGAGTCCGGCTATCTTCGGGATACCACCGGAAACCGCCGTTTCTGGCCGGTCAAAACGCCCGGTACGGGCATCAAGCACTCCTGGGATCTGACCCCGGAGCTTACTTGCCAGATCTGGGCGGAGACGCTGGTGTATGTGAAGCAGGGCGAGAAGCTCTATCTGAGCGCCGAGTTGGAAGCTCTGTCGAAAGCCGAACAGCGAGAGGCAATGGAGTCCGACGAGCGTGAAGGGCTTGTCCGTCTGTATCTTGACACGCTGCTCCCGGAGGATTGGGACGGCATGGACCTTTTCGAGCGCCGCAGCTTCCTCACCGGCAGCGACTTCGGCGACACCCAAAAGCACGGTACGGTCAAGCGCGCCCAGGTGTCCAACATGGAGATCTGGTGCGAGTGCTTCGGCAAGGAACGCGCTAACATCCGCAGGACGGACAGCAACGAGCTGACCGCCATCCTTGCCCGTCTGGGCTGGAAGCGACTGGACAACAAAATGCGCATCCCGCTCTACGGACCGCAGTATGTCTTCGTTCCAAAGGAGTGTTCCCGATGAAAAAGACTGTACCGGCCATTCTTCGGAACGAGTTCCGAGGGAAAACGCACCTTTTCGGCACGTTCGAGAGAACAACTCATGGGAACGGCGGCGGCCCCATAAGCAGCAAAGAAAATCGGTAGTCTTGTTCCTTTGTTCTTGACCTTTCTTATATATCGAAAGAAAAAGGAATAAAGAGCAGTAAACACGCGATACACGCATTTGCGCGTGTATAGGGCTTTTCGGGTTTTAAGAACATGGGAGGTCACGATGCGTGAGAAAACGATAGAAACAAAATTGGTGCAGGCTGTCCGCGCAAAAGGCGGTCTCGCACCGAAGTTCACAAGCCCCGGTTTTGATGGAGTGCCGGACCGCCTGATACTTCTCCCCGGCGGCAAAGTTGCCTTCATTGAGTTGAAAGCGCCGGGCAAAACGCTCCGCCCTCTGCAGGTAAGGCGAAAAAGACAGTTAGAAGCACTCGGCTTTTCGGTGTACTGCATCGACAGGCCCGAACAGATAGAAACAGTATTACAGGAGATTGGAGGTGATGCCCGATGAAGTTCATACCACACGATTACCAGCAGTTCTGCATTGACTACCTTGAGAGCCATCCCATTGCTGCGATATTTCTTGATATGGGCTTAGGTTGAGCAAAACAGCAATCACGCTTTCCGCCATCTTCGACCTCTGCCTGGACAGCTTTCTGATCCGCAAGGTGCTGGTCATCGCACCGCTGCGTGTCGCCAGAGATACATGGCCTGCGGAGATCCACAAGTGGGATCATCTGCATGGGCTGACCTACTCGGTGGCGGTCGGCACGGAAACCGAGCGCAAGGCGGCACTCCGGCAGCGGGTCAGCGTGTACATCATCAACCGGGAGAATGTCCAGTGGCTCATTGAGGAAAGCAACATCCCCTTCGACTACGACATGGTGGTCATCGATGAGTTGTCCTCCTTCAAGAGCTATCAGGCAAAGCGGTTCCGCAGTCTGCTGAAAGTCCGCCCCGGCGTCAAACGTATCGTGGGACTGACCGGCACCCCTTCTTCCAACGGGCTCATGGATCTGTGGGCGGAGTTCCGCATCCTCGACATGGGCAAGCGGCTCGGTCGGTTCATCACCCATTACCGAAACACCTTCTTCCGTTCGGATAAGCGCAATGGTCAGGTGGTGTTCAGTTATAAACCGCTGCCCGGTGCGGAAGAACAGATCTACGACGCCATCTCCGACATCACCATCTCCATGAAAGCGGCAGACCATCTGCAAATGCCAGAATGTGTGATGAACGAGGTAACGGTCACGCTTTCTGAGAAAGAGCGCAAGACCTATGATGCAATGCGCTCGGAGTTGGTCGTGTCCCTCGGCGATGCGGAGATTGATGCTGGGAACGCCGCAGCCCTCTCCAATAAGCTCTCCCAGATGGCAAACGGCGCTGTCTACGATGAGGACAAGCGTGTGTTTCAGATACACGACCGCAAGCTGGATATGCTGGAGGATCTCATCGAAGCCGCCAACGGGAAACCCGTCCTTGTGGCGTACTGGTTCAAGCACGACCTGGAGCGCATCTCCGAGCGGCTGCATAAGCGCCATATTCCGTTCAGTCTGCTGGACGGCTCCGACAGCATCCGCAGATGGAACAGCGGCGAGCTGCCCGTGGCGCTCATCCACCCGGTCTCTGCCGGTCATGGACTGAACTTACAGGCAGGCGGCTCGACCCTCATCTGGTTCGGGCTGACCTGGTCGCTGGAACTCTACCAGCAGACCAACGCCCGCCTGTGGCGGCAAGGACAGACCGCCGATACCGTGGTCATTCACCACATCATAGCCAAAGACACCATCGACGAGCGCATTATGACTGCGCTCCGTAAAAAAGAAAGGACCCAGACCGCGCTTATCGATGCGGTCAAGGCCAACTTGGAGGGATAATATGACGGCAAAAGAATATCTGAATCAGGCTCACCGGCTCGACCAGCGGATCGACGCAAAAATTGCACAGGTCGCATCGCTGAACGAACTTGCCACCAAATGTACCGCCACACTGACGGGAATGCCCAGGACACCGAACTCCGGCGGCTCCACACTGGCAGATACTGTGTGCAAGATCATCGGCCTGCAGGAAGAAATCAACCGGGACATCGACCGTCTTGTTGATCTGAAGCGCGAGATCATGTCGGTCATCAAGGCTGTGGATGATGCCGAGTATCAGATTCTTCTGGAGAAGCGGTACCTCTGCTTTCAGACCTGGGAGCAGATCGCTGCTGAGATGAACTATGGTGTGCGCTACGTCCACTGTATGCATGGCAAGGCGCTATTAGCGGTGGAAGCGCTTATGAAGCAGGTCTGCTGCAAATAAAAAAGCGCTGTCTCGGTAAAAGTGTGCACACAAATTCACTGTTTTTCCTGCCTAGATATGCTATAATGGCATCAGTGAAAAAGCATCAAGGACAACGCCATCGCGGGAGAGATCCTGCGGTGGCGTTTCTTATGCCCGCGGGAGGTGAGCAAATGCCCAGAAAACCGCTGCGCCCCTGCTCTCACCCCGGCTGTCCCAATCTCTGTGATGGACAGTTCTGTGAGCAGCACCGTGTAGAGGAGCGCCGCAAGTACGACAAATACGAGCGAAGCGCCGACGTCAACCGCAAGTACGGCAGAGCGTGGAAGCGCATCCGGGACCGATACGCAGCGGAGCATCCCCTCTGTGAGATGTGCCTCAAGGAAGGCCGGCTGACCCCGGTGCAGGAAGTTCACCACATCCTGCCCGTTTCCAAAGGCGGCACTCATGCAAGGGACAACCTCATGAGCCTGTGTCAGTCCTGCCACACGAAGATCCACCACGACCTCGGAGACAGATAAAAGAGGCCGCCCCCAAATGCAGGGACGACCTCAAATACAGTTTTACGGCTGGATATCAAACATGGTCATCATTTTTTTGAACGTATCCTGTCCATCCAGACAGGTATCTGTCAGATAGCCTTTCTCCGTTTTCCATTGGGAAAGTCCACGGTAGTAAAACAGCTTTTTGGAATCTTCGATGATAAACGGAACGATACCGTAACGCAGACACTCTTTGAGTGCGATCAACCGACCAACTCTGCCGTTGCCATCCTGAAAAGGATGGATGCACTCGAATTCGTAGTGAAATTGGATGATATCGTCCATGGACACGGTATCGAGCGATCCATAGTCGGAAAGCAGCTTCTTCATTCTGGCTGGCACATTCTTCGGCTTTGTGGTTTCATGGCCCCCGACGGTATTGCCTCGCCTTTTGTAATCGCCCACGGCAAACCAGGAAAGTGTGGAATCCTTTGTACTCTGCTTTAGAATGCGGTGCAGTTCTTTGATGATGGCTTCGGTCAGCGGTTCTTCTGCGTGGTCGATCACATAGTCAATGTCGCGGAAGTGGTTGACTGTCTCGATGATGTCATCAACGGGGATTCCTTCGCCGACATCGACTGTGTTCGTTTCAAAGATCAGTCTGGTCTGATCTTCGCTGAGCTTGCTGCCTTCAATGTGGTTGGAATTGTATGTCATGCGGACTTGAAGCTCATGGTACAAGCCGCCGGGCATACGGATGCTTTTTTCATCACGCAGCATTTGAAGCAGCACATTGTCTGAGATGTTTCGATACAGTTCTTCCGGTGCGCAGTCCAGAAACGCAGCGATTTTTGCAAGCACACGGTCGGCGATCTTCTCACCGCGGCCGATCTTTGCGACCGTCCGTGAGGAAACACCAAGTTCTTCTGTAAGCGCAGTCTTTGTAAGCCCCTTGTCGTTCAGCCTCTGTATAAGTCCTTCATAGGAGATCATCAACGCCACCTCTTTCCTTTACTTATTATAACCGATTATCAGAAAAAGTAAAGGTCAAAAGGAAGAAAAGTAAAGGTAGGGGCGGGGCAAATCTCTGGGACCTTTGAGACCGGGCAACGGCCCGGGGCTTCGTGCGCGAAAAAGGCTATTCAAACAAGGGATTAACCGATCAACATATTTTTTACAGAAAGCGTGAGATTTTTTGGCGAAAGACGGAACAGTCCGGGGCGGTCCCAGACGCGGGACGGGACCCAAACCGAAGCCCCTGTCCGAAAAAATACAGAGTGGTCAACCGGCGCGGTATATGCCGAATGAACTGCCGGAACTGGATCTCTCCGAACTGGAGGCGGTCGATCTGCCGGAGGGCGCTTCACTGGAAGGTGCGGATATGCCGAAGCCAGGCGAGTATCTTTCCGCAAAGCAGAAAAACGGTGTGCCGCTTGGCGCAGCGGAAATTTACAAAGAGACATGGCTGTGGCTGAAACAGCGCGGATGCGAGAACCTCGTCAACAAGCGGCTCATCGAGTCCTTCGCACAGGCATTTGCGCGGCACATCCAGTGCGAGGAGGCCATCAGCACCTACGGTCTGCTTGGCAAGCACCCCACCACAGGCGGCGTGATGGAGTCGCCGTTCGTTAAGATGTCCATGCTGTTCCAAAAGAATGCGAACCTTGCATGGTACGAAATTTATTCCATCGTGAAAGAAAACTGCACTGCGGATTACTCCGGAGCAAGCACGCAGGATGACCTCATGGAGCGCCTGCTCCGTTCGAGAAAGGGATAACATCATGTTTGAGAAAGTAAATCCGTGCCACCCGGATAAGGTAGCAGACAGGATCGCCGGTGCGCTGGTGGATCTGTCGTATGCAAAAGCAGATAATCCCCGCATCGCTGTGGAGGTCCTCATCGGTCATGGCGTGTGCCACATCATTGCGGAAACCTCCGTCACGCTGGATAAGACAGGTGTGACTTCCGCCGTTCACCGCATTGCCGGAAATCTTGCTGTAAACTATGTGGAAGTGCCGCAGGACGGTCACCTTGCCGACAACCAGGCAGACGGCGTTCGCTGCGGCGACAACGGCATCTTCAAGGGGATGCCCATGACTGAGGAGCAGAAGACGCTCTCTCAAATCGCACGGGACGTTTTCTCTGTGTATCCCTATGACGGCAAGTACATTCTGGACGGTGACCGGCTCATTCTCTGTCAGAGCAATGTCGAGACGCAGCATCTGCGTGAGATTTATCCCGATGCGGAGATCAACCCGCTCGGCGACTGGACGGGCGGCACCGATGTGGACACCGGCGCTACCAACCGCAAGCTCGGCTCGGATATGGCTGACTCGGTGACAGGCGGCGGTCTGCACGGCAAGGATCTGTCCAAGGCGGATGTGTCTGTCAACATCTATGCTTTTCTCAAAGCCCAGGAAATCGGCAAGCCCATAACGCTCTGCTGCGCCATTGGGGATGACACCGTGGACGGCAGACCCTACGCTGAAATCGTGGAGATCGCACGGAGCTACATCCGCTCGGTCGGTGGTTTCGAGAAGTTTGCGGAATGGGGGCTGGTCTGATGAAAACAACGACCGAAATGCAGCTTGTTCCCATTACGAAGCTGGTTCCCTATGTCAATAACGCCCGGACACACAGCCCAGAGCAGATCAACTAGCTCCGCTCCTCACTGCGTGAGTTTGGCTTCATCAATCCCGTTATCATCGACCGTGACTATGGCGTTATTGCCGGTCACGGTCGTATTCTTGCCGCCAAGGAGGAAGGCATCACCGAGGTGCCGTGCGTCTTTGCCGACCACCTGACCGAAGCGCAGAAGAAAGCCTACATCATTGCCGACAACCGTATGGCGATGGACGCAGGCTGGGACGAAGAACTTCTGCGTGTGGAGATCGAGTCCTTACAGGCAGCGGACTTTGACCCGCTCCTCACCGGCTTTGATGAAAAGGAACTGTCGAAGCTCTTTGATGATGGCAAAGACATCAAAGAGGATGATTTCGATGTGGACGCAGAACTGCAAAAGCCGACCTTCACGAAGGCTGGCGACATCTGGACGCTGGGACGGCACCGACTCATCTGCGGTGACAGTACCAAGGAAGAAACCTACGCCGCTCTCATGGACGGCCGCAAGGCGAACCTCGTCATCACCGACCCGCCCTACAATGTGAACTACGAGGGCAGCGCCGGGAAAATCAAAAACGACAACATGGCATCGGAGAAGTTTTTCGACTTCCTCTTCGATGCCTTTTCCAATATGGAGAAGGTCATGGCGGACGATGCGTCCATCTATGTGTTCCACGCCGACACCGAGGGGCTGAATTTCCGAAAAGCCTTTGATGCCGCCGGGTTCTACCTCTCCGGCTGTTGTATCTGGAAGAAGCAGTCCCTGGTACTGGGCCGCTCTCCGTACCAGTGGCAGCACGAACCGTGCCTTTACGGCTGGAAGAAGAAAGGCAAGCATCAGTGGTATACGGGGCGCAAAGAGTCCACCATCTGGGAGTTCGACAAGCCCAAAAAGAACGGCGACCATCCCACCATGAAGCCAATCCCGCTTCTGGCCTATCCCATTCAGAACAGTTCTATGGCAAACTCCGTTGTGCTTGACCCCTTCGGCGGCTCCGGCTCTACGCTCATTGCCTGTGAGCAGACCGACCGCATCTGCTGCACCATCGAACTGGACGAAAAGTTTTGCGATGTCATCGTAAAGCGGTATATCGAGCAGGTCGGAGGTGCCGAGAAAGTATCGGTCATCCGTGACGGTCATTCCTTCTCTTTTGAGGAAGTCACCGGTTCGGAGATTGCCGCACAGGAAGGTGGTCAGCAATGAACACAGAACTCAGAGAGAAAGAGCGCATCGCCATGGAACGTCTGAAAGCCTTTGAACCGGAGGACGGTTATTTCCTGGCATACAGCGGCGGCAAGGACAGCGATTGCATCAAGATTCTCGCCCAGCTTGCCGGAGTCAAGTTTGAGACTGTCCACAATCTGACCACCGTGGATGCCCCGGAAACGGTACGGTATATAAAATCCCAGCCGGATGTGCGTATCAGCCGTTCCTATGACCGGGATGGCAAACCCGTGACCATGTGGAACCTTATCGTGCGCAAAGGCACACCGCCGCTTCGCACTTCCCGGTACTGCTGCAGCGAACTGAAAGAACCGGGCGGCACGGGCAAGATCGTGGTGACTGGTGTCCGTTGGGCAGAAAGCACCCGCCGAAAGCAGTCCGCCGATGTGGTCAAGTTCATCGGCAAGCCGAAAGGCACGCAGAAAATCGCCGAGGAGCTTGGTGCGGATTACCGCACTACACGCCAGGGCGGCATCGTCCTCAATGACGATAATGACATCAACCGCCGCATGGTCGAGCATTGCTACCGCACCCGGAAAACGATGGTCAATCCCATTGTGGACTGGACGGACGAGGATGTGTGGGAATTTCTCAATCACTACGGCTGCAAAAGCAACCCGCTCTATGAGTGCGGCTTCAAGCGCATCGGCTGCATCGGCTGCCCCATGGCAAGCAGGCAGCTGCGGCTGGAGGAGTTCCGGCGTTATCCCGGCTACCAGAAAGCCTACATCCACGCCTTTGACAAAATGCTCGAAAAGAGAGCAGCCGAGGGAAAGCCGACCACTGAGAAATGGTCGGACGGACAGGCGGTTTTCGACTGGTGGCTGAGCGGCTGATAAGGAGTGAACACATGACGAATAAGACTTTGACCCTCGGAAGCCTCTTTGATGGCTCCGGGGGCTTCCCGTTGGGCGGGCTGCTTGCGGGCGTCACCCCTGTGTGGGCCTCAGAGATCGAGCCGTTTCCCATCCGGGTGACCACCAGGCGTCTGCCTTTTATGAAGCATTACGGAGATATTTCTCAAATGGATGGCGGAAAAATCGAGCCAGTGGACATCATCACCTTTGGCTCACCCTGCACCGATATGTCCATCGCCGGCCGCAGAGCTGGCTTGGATGGGCGGCAGTCCAGTCTATTTTATGAGGCCATCCGAATCATCAAAGAAATGAGGTGTGCCACCGATGGCAAATATCCAAGATGGATCTGTTGGGAGAACGTCCCTGGGTCCTACTCGTCCAATAAAGGAAAAGACTTCCAATCCGTTCTCGAAGCGGTCATCGGTATCGCCGAACCGAATGCCCAGGTGCCTATGCCTGAAAAGGCACGATGGCCCTACGCCGACCTTTACATGGGAGACGGATGGAGCGTTGCGTACCGAACTCTTGACGCACAATACTGGGGAGTTCCCCAACGAAGACGCCGCATCTACCTTGTCGCAGATCTTGCAGGCGGAAGTGCCGGAAAAATACTATTTGAGTCAGAAGGCTTGTCTGGGTATTCTGCGGAGGGCTTCCGCTCGTGGCAAAGAACTGCCCGCCGTCTTGAAAGCGGCGCTGGAGCGGCAGGCATCTGCCTGAACGACCAGGGTGGCGACCGCATGGAGGTTTCTGAGGATGTTGCGGCAACGCTCCGAGCGGAAACCCACGGGCATCTGCCTTGCATAGTTGATGAAGCCATTCCGCTTGAACATCATCCCATTGACAGCCGGATCACCATGACGGATAACGGTAAGGTGCAGACGCTGACCTCCCGCATGGGAACCGGCGGAAACAATGTGCCACTAGTCATGAAGATCCGCTCCGGCTGCGAAGGTGGCGGCAAGGGTGCGCTTGTGCAGACAGACAAGTCGGCGACGCTTTCCTGCAATAATGACCAGACCGTGTTCGTGCCGTTCGGTATTAGTTCCTACCAGTCTCATGCCATGCTGTCAGACAATCCTCACAGCGGCATCTACGAAGCGGAAACTGCCCGCACCCTGGATAGGGGCGGCGGCAACCCCTCCTGCAACCAGGGCGGTATCGCCGTTGTCGCTTTCACGCAGAACCAGCGGGATGAGGTGCGTGACCTCGGTGATCACTCCGCCGTGGTATGCGCCAGTGCCGGAACGAAACAGCAGACCTTTGTGCTACAAGGCTCCATGATCGGCCGTTCGGAGAAAAACGGTCCGCAAGGCAGCGGCGTGAACGAGGACGTCTGCTTCACATTGGATACGGCGGATCGACACGCCGTCTATGCCATGACCACCAGCAGCTTCATCCAGGTGGAGAAAAACCAGTCCCCAGTGATCATGGCGCGGGACTATAAAGATCCGAATGTCGTGTGTCCTGCCGGAGAGTATGCCGTGCGCAGACTGACCCCGACCGAATGCGCGAGGCTCCAGGGCTTTCCGGATCAGTGGTGCGCAGACCTTGCAGCGGAGGCTCCGTCCGAGGACGAGCTTGCTTTCTGGCGGGAGGTCTGGGACACTTACAGCCGGGTGACCGGCGGCGGGCGGCGCACGGACAAACAGATCCTCAAGTGGCTGCGCGACCCATACACGGACAGTGCAGAATATAAAATGTGGGGCAACGGCGTGGCGCTGCCCTGCGTATGGTTCGTGCTCTGCGGGATCGTGTGGTATGCACAGTCCTGCGGCGAATAAATCTACATCGTTCTCCGCAGCTGAGCCTTGCTATTTAAGGCATTCAGAGCGAATATGTGACTACCAAAAAACAAGGAGGTCACTGACATGACGATCACGATCCACGCACAGGGCGCAGAGCGCAAGCGCCTGGTAAAAACCATTTCCGACTGGCTCGGTGTCCCCGCAAAATACTGCGGAGCGCCTACCTTCAACTATGAGGTGGATTATTTCACCATCGACCGGAGCGGCAGCCTGTCCTTTGACGACCTCGCCGACAGCGAGGTCATTGAGCGACTCCTGCAGCACATCTACGATGAGGGCTTTGACATCGATCAGAGCCACACCGAGGAAACAGATGCTGATGCGGACGAGCTCTGCGGCGTTTGCATCTCCATGCCAAAGAGCCTGTTCACCGACAGCAGCCTGGAAAACCTCAAGGCGCTCATCGCCGCCAAGGGCAGCCTCATCAAGAAAGCCCTCGGTGTGGGTGACCTGCCGCTGGAGATCACGGACACGAAGGTTTCCTTCCCCTGGTTCCCGTCAGCATCCACCCCGGACGAAATGAACGCCTACGACACTTTCATCTGCAAGCTGTGCGAGATGGCACGGAATCAGAAACGGGTCAGCGCCACCGAAAAGCCCACCGACAATGAAAAATACGCATTCCGCTGTTTCCTCCTTCGGCTCGGATTCATCGGCGCGGAGTACAAAACGGCCCGGAAGATTCTGCTCGGCAAACTCTCCGGTTCTTCGGCTTTCAGAGACGGCTCCCGCAAAGAGCCTGCTCTAAAGCCGAAGCCCATCGACCCCTCCAAGGCGATCATGCTCCCCGACGGAGTGGACCCGGAACTGGCGGAGGCTATACTGGATGAACTCCTTATCCGGCAGGTCAACGAAAGTCTGGAGGTGTCCGAATGAACAGTTTCATTTCAGACGAGTGCCTTGCGCAGCTTCGTAAACAGTTTCCGGCAGGGTCACGGGTCGAACTGGTAAAAATGGACGATCCACAAGCGCCGCCTGTCGGTACGAAGGGCACCGTGTACGGCGTGGACGATATCGGCAATATCATGGTGGCGTGGGATAACAGCTGCGGTCCGAGCGTGGCCTACGGCGTGGATATCTGCCGTAAACTGCTGTAATATGTACAGTTTCTGACCCGCAATATCGTGTACTTTATGGCTCATAATTAACTGGATATCGTGTGCTTTCAGAGGTAATATGTGACTACCGAAAGGGAAAACAAGCCAAAACGGAGGCACAAAAATGAGCCAGAGAACGGAAAACCAGGTCGCCGAAATGAAAAAGCAGACCATTGGGGTCGAGGTTGAAATGAACAGCATCACCAGAGAGAAAGCCGCAAGGGTCGCCGCCGAGTTCTTCGGGACTGGGCGCTACCGGGACACTTCCTACCGCAACGGCTATTACGCCTGGTCAGCCTGGGACGAGAGCGGCCGGGAATGGAAGTTCCAGAGAGACAGCAGCATTGCCGGTCCGGAAGATGAGAAATGCGAGATGGTCACGCCCATCCTCACCTACGCCGACATGGAGACCTTGCAGGAGCTGGTCCGCCGCCTGCGCAAGGCGGGCGCTAAGAGCGATGCCACAAGAGGCTGCGGTGTTCACATCCACATTGGAGCCAGGGGGCACACGCCCCAGACCCTTCGCAACCTCGCCAACATCATGGCAAGCCACGAAGACCTCCTGGCGAAAGCCCTTCGCCTTGATTACGGTCGGATCTGCCAATACTGCCAAACGGTCGACCCCAGATTTCTGGAGCAGGTCAACCGCAGAAAGCCTACCACGATGGCGGCGCTTGCAAACATTTGGTACAGCAGCCAGAACGCCGAACATGACAGGAGCCAGCACTACAACGACAGCCGCTACCATATGCTGAACCTCCACGCCACCTTTACCAAGGGCACGGTCGAGTTCCGACTCTTCCAGTTCGACGCCCCGGCAGACGGCAGGCAGAACGGGCTCCACGCCGGACAGCTCAAGAGCTACATTCAGCTTTGCCTCGCACTCAGCCAGATGGCAAAAACGGTGCGGACGGCAAGCCCCAAGCCCCAGCAGAACGAAAACCCCAAATACGCGATGCGCACCTGGCTCCTTCGCCTCGGATTTATCGGCGAGGAGTTCAAGACCGCAAGAGAACTCCTGACGAAGCGCCTTGACGGGGACGCAGCCTTCCGAAACGGCAGAGCAGCCGCTTGAAGGACGCCGCCCAGAGGCCCCCGGACCCGCTGATAGCGGGCTTTCGGTGGTAGAAGGCAACTTCGGAAAGGAGATTTTTTATGGAAAAACGCTATTACATCGCCTACGGCAGCAACCTCAACGTGCATCAGATGCGGATGCGCTGCCCCTCCGCAAGACGCATCGGGACATCCGCATTAAAAGGCTATGCGCTGCTTTTCAAGGGCAGCAAAACGGGCTCCTACCTCACGGTCGAAAAGAAACCGGGCAGTTCGGTTCCGGTTGGCGTATGGGAAGTCACCCCGGCAGACGAAAAGACGCTCGACCGCTATGAGGGCTTTCCAAATTTCTATTACAAGAAAGAACTGACGCTGCCCATCAAAGGTATCCGGACAGGCATGATCCGTAAGCGCCGGGTATTCGTGTACATCATGCACGAGAACAGCCCCATCGGTGTCCCGTCCATTCCCTATATGCAGACCTGCATCCGGGGCTATGACGATTTCGGGTTTGACCGCAGGGTGCTGATAGACGCTTATTTGAAATGTGGGGAGGAACGATGATGAAAGAAAACAATGTGGTGCGGCTTTTCGTCTGTCCCAGATGCGGTCAGTCCTACTTTGAGCCGCCTGCACTTTCCAGAGTGGATAATGAGACCCTCATCTGCCCGGACTGCGGCACACGGGAGGCACTCGACACGCTCGGCGTAAAGCCAGAAGAACAGGAGCAGATCCTTGCCGCGATCCACCGCTGCCGCCGCTCGGAATAAGCTATAAAATACACAGTTTCTCCGCCGAATGATCGTGTACTATATGCCTCTGAAATGACTGGATATATCCGCACTTCAGAGGTAATATACACTCACAACAAAACGAACGGAGAGAAAAACAATGAACGCACAGGTTGGAATGAAAATTGAGGCTTACGAAGGTTCCTGCATCGGGATTCTGATCCGAAGCACCACATGGGTCGGCGAGATCGTAAAGGTCAACCGCAAAAGCATTCGAGTCCGCTTGACCGAGAGCACCGACAAATACGGCAGCAAGGTCATGGGACACCGGGAGAACCTTTGCATTGAGAAGACCTACCGCTTCGTGAAAACCTTGAGCGACGGACGCGCCTGCTTCCGCAGCGACGCCAGCCTTTACGGCGACATTGTTCTTTGATCCCGCTAAAAACGAAAACGGAGGAAACCACCATGAAGAAAATTGAACTTTTTGAGAGAGCCATCGCGGAGCGGGCAGAACGCCTGCAGGACTACGGCATCAACAGTACTGCATTCTGGGCTTACCGCAAGAGCATCGACGCAGGCAACGACTTCATCGATTTCAGCGACGTCATTTGGGATTACGACATTGAGGCCATCGCCCAGACCTTCGCCGACAGCGGCATCACCGAGTTTACGATCAGCAGCAGATTTTCCGACCTGATTCCGACCCTCGCAGCCTTCGACAAGCTGGGCTTCAAGATGGTGGGCATGACCGAGGTCAACGCCACTTACACCGACTGGCAGACCGGCAAGCACCCTCGGCTCCCGGCGATTCGCCTGGAACGCCGCTAAGGAGGAAACGACCATGTGGAAAGAAGGCAGCATCAAGGTGGGCGGCGACATTTTTCACTACTGGATGAAGCAGTACGACAAGGGTTCCGAGTGGGGCATCGAGGGCGGACGCATTTTCAAGCTCATGCTCAAGCGCGGCGGCAAGATCGTCTGCAACTACGACAGAGGCTGGGATATTGAACCCGCAGACGAAAACACACAGCTTGCGCTGGAGCTCCTGCTCCACAGCGAAAACTGGTAAATCACGACAATTCCAAAGCAACGGCTCCGTGAGGGGCTGCTGCTCGTTATACACAAAGTCGCATCCGTTTCGGATGGCGGCTATTTTTTATGCCCTGGAGGTCTCTATGAGAAAACTGAAAAAATACACACCGACACGGTTCATGGAGAAAACCTCCCACTACGATACGGACGCTGCTGATTATGCCGTGATGTTCATCGAAAGCCTCTGCCACACCAAAGGCACCTGGGCAAGAAAGCCCTTCGAGCTCATCGACTGGCAGGAGCAGATCATTCGGGACATTTTCGGTGTCCTCAAGCCCAACGGCTATCGGCAGTTCAATACCGCCTACATCGAGATCCCCAAGAAGCAAGGCAAATCCGAGCTTGCCGCTGCGGTGGCGCTTCTGCTCACCTGCGGCGATGGTGAGGAACGCGCCGAGGTCTACGGATGCGCCGCCGACCGTCAGCAGGCATCTATCGTTTTCAATGTTGCAGCGGATATGGTGCGGATGTGTCCGGCGCTTTCAAAACGGGTCAAGATACTGGATTCCCAGAAGCGGCTCATTTATCAGCCAACGGGCAGTATCTACCAGGTGCTCTCCGCCGATGTCGGTAATAAGCACGGTTTCAACACCCACGGCGTGGTGTTTGACGAGCTGCACACCCAGCCGAACCGCAAGCTCTTTGATGTTATGACGAAAGGCTCCGGTGACGCTCGTATGCAGCCGCTGTATTTCCTCATCACCACGGCCGGCAATGATACGAAGTCCATCTGCTATGAGATACATCAGAAAGCAAAAGATATCATTGAGGGTCGCAAAATCGACCATACATTCTATCCCGTCATCTACGGTGCAGAGGAATCGGACGATTGGACAGACCCGAAGGTTTGGAAGAAAGCCAACCCGTCCCTCGGCATCACGGTCGGCATCGACAAGGTGAAGGATGCCTGCGAGTCTGCCAAGCAGAACCCCGGCGAGGAGAACTCCTTCCGACAGCTTCGTTTGAATCAATGGGTCAAGCAGGCGGTGCGTTGGATGCCAATGGACAAGTGGGATAAATGCGAGTTTGCGGTCAGCGAGGACGATCTGGAAGGCCGTGTCTGCTACGGCGGTCTGGACTTGTCTTCAACAACGGACATTACGGCATTCGTTCTGGTATTCCCACCGGAAGATGAGAACGACAAATACGTCATCCTGCCGTACTTCTGGATACCGGAAGACAACCTCGATCTCCGAGTCCGGCGTGACCATGTGCCATACGATGTGTGGGAGCGGCAGGGCTTTTTACAGACCACGGAAGGCAATGTTGTTCACTATGGCTACATCGAAAAGTTCCTCGAGAGCCTGGGTGAGCGTTTTAATATTCGAGAGATTGCCTTCGACCGTTGGGGCGCTGTGCAGATGGTGCAGAACCTTGAGGGCATGGGCTTCACGGTCGTTCCTTTCGGACAGGGCTTCAAGGATATGTCCCCGCGCACCAAGGAGCTGATGAAACTGGTGTTGGAACAGCGCATTTCCCACGGCGGGCATCCTGTCCTCCGCTGGATGATGGACAACATTTTCATCCGCACCGACCCTGCCGGAAACATCAAGCCGGACAAGGAAAAATCCACAGAGAAAATCGACGGCGCTGTGGCGACCATTATGGCACTTGACCGCGCTATCCGCTGCAGCAATGATAACGGCGCTTCGGTCTATGATAGCCGTGGGCTGTTGTTCATTTGAGGCCCATCACCAAAATATCGGTCGAATAAAGTCGGAAACTCTATTATTTGGCGGAGTTTCTGACTTGCATCTCCGAAACTATTGACTTTTTTGATTTTTTGGGTATAATAGAATCAAGAAAGTCAGGAGGTGCATTATGGCTGAATTGATCAATCGCCCCCAATATCTGAATCAGCTGATTCAAAACAAAGATGTAGATCTGGTGAAGATCGTTACAGGTATTCGCCGCTGCGGAAAATCGTCCTTGCTGGATCTGTTTCATCACTATCTGTCGGAGAACGGCGTGCCGGATTCCCGGATCGTTCACATGAACATGGAATCCTTGCGTTACCGTGACCTGAACAATTACCTTTCTTTTTATGATTATGTCAGCAAGCAGATCGCTAAAGACGGAAAGACATACCTTATATTCGATGAACTGCAGACTGTAGAGCATTGGGAAAAAGCAATCGAGTCCTTCCGCTTGGATTATGATGTAGACATTTATATCACGGGATCCAATGCCTATCTGCTGTCCACGGAATTTTCTACGCTGCTCTCCGGCAGATATGTAGAGATACGGGTGCTACCGCTGTCCTTCAAGGAGTTTTTGGACTTCTACGAGTTTGCCCCCGATGTGACAATGGACGAAAAGTTCCAGAAGTATCTCCAGTTCGGAGGGATGCCGATTCTGAGAGAATACAAGTTCAACGAAGCGAGAAGTAATCAGGCACTGGAAGGTATCTATTCGACCGTGGTGCTGCGTGATATTTTGCAGCGCAATAATGGCACAGATCAAGCCATGCTTCAAAAAATCATGCTGTTTTTATGCTCCAATATCGGCAGCATCACTTCTCCGAACAGCATCGGAAATGTACTCTCCAACGAGGGCGACATTCAAACCGGTAAGCAGAAGAACATTGCGGGGAAAACGGTGGATAAATATATTTCCATGCTCCGCAATGCGTTTGTATTCTTCTCTGTCGGTCGGTATGATGTAAAAGGAAAGCAGCTGCTCAAAACTCTTGGAAAGAACTATATCATCGACATGGGTTTTCGCAATATGCTTCTGGGCTACCGAGATGCAGATCGCGGGCATATCATTGAGAATATCGTATTTCTGGAACTGCTGCGCCGTGACTATCGGGTATATATCGGGAAGGTCGGAGAGACGGAGGTCGACTTCGTTGCGGAAAAGCCGAACAACAAGGTATATATTCAGGTAACGGAAAGTATGCTTTCCACGGAGACCCGTGAACGGGAGCTTCGTCCGTTGCGTATGATTGGGGATAACTACGAAAAAATCGTGCTTTCTATAGATCGCAGCTTCATCAATTCCTATGATGGCATAAAGTCACTGAATTTGATTGACTGGCTGCTCAGCGAATAAGCACTGCATTTTCGGAGCAAAATCAAAGGTTTTTGCAGTTCAAGTCGGAAACTTCGCAAGAACCGATTATCATAGAAAATGAAACAAGCAAGCATATACTGAGCCGTTATTTCAAGTTGGAATGCAGAATTGAAATAAGAGCCAAAATATCTGAATATTTCAAAGCATCTGTTCGTATGAGCAGGTGCTTTTCTTTTGCTCATTTTGAAGGAGAGTGATTTAAGTGGGTATCTTTTCAGGGCTGTTCAAATCCAGGGACAAGCCTCAAAACCGCACATCGGGCAGCAACTATGCCTTTTTCATGGGTAGCACTACCTCCGGCAAAACAGTGACAGAACGCTCCGCCATGCAGATGACCGCCGTGTATTCCTGCGTCCGCATCCTGTCGGAGGCAGTGGCGGGACTGCCGCTGCACCTATATAAATATACAGACAGCGGCGGCAAAGCAATGGCGCTCGACCATCCGGTCTATCGCTTGCTCCACGATGAGCCAAACCCGGAGATGAGTTCTTTCGTGTTCCGAGAAACCCTCATGACGCACCTGCTCCTCTGGGGCAATGCTTACGCGCAGATCATCCGCAACGGCAAAAATGAGATCGTTGCCCTGTATCCTCTGATGCCAAACAAGATGTCGGTGGACAGAGACGAAAACGGTCGGCTGTACTACACCTATTACCGTGGCTCGAACGAAGCCATCAAAAACAAGGAGTTCGCCGTAACGCTTCATCCCTCGGATGTGCTTCACATTCCGGGACTCGGTTTTGACGGTCTGGTGGGCTACAGCCCCATCGCTATGGCGAAGAACGCCATCGGCATGGCTATCGCCTGCGAGGAGTACGGAGCCAAATTCTTCGCCAACGGTGCTGCTCCCGGCGGTGTGCTGGAACACCCCGGCACGATCAAAGACCCGCAGCGTGTGCGTGAGAGCTGGCAGTCAACCTTCGGCGGCAGCGGCAACGCAAACAAAATTGCCGTACTGGAAGAAGGTATGAAATACACGCCCATCGGCATCTCGCCGGAGCAGGCGCAGTTCCTCGAAACACGCAAATTCCAAATTAATGAGATCGCTCGAATTTTCCGAGTCCCGCCCCACATGGTTGGCGACCTAGAAAAGTCGAGCTTTTCTAATATTGAGCAGCAGTCCCTTGAGTTCGTGAAATACACCCTTGACCCCTGGGTCATCCGCTGGGAGCAGTCCATTCAGCGGTCACTCCTGTCCAAGGACGAAAAAGCCATGTATTTCGTGAAGTTCAATCTGGAAGGCTTGCTTCGCGGCGATTACCAGAGCCGCATGAACGGGTACGCCATCGGCCGCCAGAACGGCTGGATGTCCGCCAACGACATCCGAGAGCTGGAAAACCTCGACCGTATCCCAGCAAAGGACGGCGGCGACCTGTACCTCATTAACGGCAATATGCTCACACTGAAAAATGCGGGTGCTTTTGCAGATACACCTACCGATGACGGAAAGGAGGAAAAAACCGATGAAGAAATTCTGGAATT
>ERZ773145.240-NODE-240-length-56385-cov-7.595580_pt1 | contig 56385 bp, 97 predicted proteins | sample MGYA00580848_ERZ773145 | MGnify/ENA primary metagenome ERZ773145 (study PRJEB29015, sample SAMEA2737858) | human gut metagenome | biome: human gut; feature: human-associated habitat; material: faeces | place: China | collected 2012 ... | reverse complement strand
GGTATCGTTATATTTTGCCATATTTCACGTATTTTCTTATAATCTTACAAAACCTTGCAAATGCAGTGTTTATCAGTATTTTTGACATTTTATTATTTAACGTAGTTTAACATAATTCTTTATAATTTAATAAAAATTGGTACATAATTGGTACATAGAAAAGCCTTATGCAAATGATATTTTAACGAGAGGAAAATGATATTTTCACTCTCTTTTTTTATGCCAAAATTTAAGCATAAGGAGGAATGACCTTATGGCAAAATTCAGATTTTCAGATGAAGCACTGGAACGTATTTTTAGTAAAGAACAGATGGGAAGTGTTCCGCTTAAATATCAATCAATCGTAGTCCATGCCGCAGAGGAAGTTATAGGAGAACTTGGCAATGCTTATGAATTTCAGTCCGTTGGGACTTTTGAACAAGCCGACATATCAGACACTTGATGAAGTGGAAATTGCGAAACAGATAGAATCAATGGAAGAAAAGGAGAATAGCCATGCCACAGCCGATTATAAATCCAAACTACTACAATCCGCAATATAGGACACCTATGTACGGACAATTTATGCCACAACAGGAACAATTCCAACCACAGCAGTTTATGCAACAGTCGCAGCAAAACGCAGTACAGATGTACGGTCGTATTGTACCTGCGCAGGAGTGCATAGCACCGAATGAGGTTCCTATGGATGGCAATACGGCATTTTTTCCTAAACAGGATATGTCAGAGATCTATGCTAAATCCTGGGGAGCGGATGGAAAAATCTATACAAGGATCTACAAGCCTATTTTAGATGCAGACCCTAACAATTTACCGTCTGACACAGAAAAGGCAAAATTTGACCTATCAGACGAAGCCACAGCGGTATTTATGAAGCGGTTTGATGAACTGGAACAGAAGATTGAGCAGTTGAAATCTTCGCAATCGCAAAGAAAATCTTCACAAACACAAAGAAAGGATGATGCAGATGCTTAAGTCAATGGTAAATCCACAACAGTTTATACAAAATATGATGGGGAACAGCCAGATCATGTCTAACGACATGGTAAAAAACGCTTATGGTATGGCTCAAAAAGGTGATTTCCAAGGAGTAGAAAATCTTGCGAGAAACATATGCAAAACGAAAGGTATAAATCCTGATGATGTAATAAGACAGATAAAAAGTAAGTTTCCTTTTTAACAGCATATTAGAGGTTTGTGCACAAAACCCGGGAGACCTCTTTATGAATAAAATTATGGAGGTAATCTAATATGTTTGAAACAAACAACAGTCCTTTTACAATGCCTGTTATGCCGGCTACCGGAAGCGGTTACGGAAGTAATGGTGCATTTGGTGACGGTGGATGGCTCTGGTTCATAGTCGTAATTTTTGCGATTTTTGGCGGTTGGGGTGGTAATGGATGGGGCGGTAATGGCTCTAACTCCAGTTACTACACCGATTCTGCATTGCAAAGAGGGTTCGACACCCAGTCTATCATCGGTAAACTGGACGGAATCAATAACGGTCTGTGTGACGGATTCTACGCTGTAAACAACGGTATGCTTACCGGATTTAATGGTGTAAATACCAACATTTTACAGACTGGCTATGGTATCCAACAGGCTATTAATGCAGACACCGTAGCAGGAATGCAGAATGCTAACGCTTTACAGGCACAGTTAGCACAGTGCTGCTGCGATACCCGTGAAGCTATCCAGGGTGTGAACTACAATATGGCAACGAATACTTGCGCATTGCAGAACACCATGAACAACAACACTCGTGACATTATCGACAGTCAAAATGCCGGTACGAGAGCAATCCTTGACTACTTATGCCAAGACAAGATTGCAACTCTGACAGCAGAGAATAACGATCTGCGCAGAGCAGCTTCACAGGATCGGCAGAATGCACTTCTCACTACTCAGATGGCGGCTCAGACACAGCAGATCATCAACACTGTGAAACCTGCACCTATTCCTGCATATCAGGTTCCCAACCCTAACGTATATTACGGGTGTGGTTGCAACACTGGTTGCGGATGCTAAAACTGCATATCGAGTAACTTAACCTTATGGTTATGTCTGCTATGCAGAATTACTGACAACATGGGGCAGACTACATGGTTTGCCCCTATTATTTTGAAAGAGAGGTATTTATTATGGCTGAATATACAGCAGTAGCATTACAGACTGTAGCAGCAGGAGCGGACGTTGCCTTTACCGAAACTGCAGTGAATGGAAGTGGTTGTATCACTCATAGAGAGGGATCCGGAATTGTGAAACTTAGAGGTATCACTAATCAGTGCCGGGCAAGATTCCTTGTAAGCTATTCCGGAAACATTCAGATTCCCACTGGTGGAACTGTTGGGGAAATTTCCCTTGCGCTGGCAGTAGACGGAGAACCTTTACAGTCCACAAGAATGATCGTAACTCCTGCAGCTGCAGAGAATTTATTTAACGTTTCTGCACAGGCTTACATTGATGTTCCTCGTGGATGCTGCAGCACGGTAGCAGTTCAGAACACTTCCACACAGGCTATTGAGGTACAGAACAGTAATTTAATTGCCGTTCGTGAAGCGTAGGAGGTGAAAAATCATGGATGTTAAAAGAATGCATGAAATGATTGAAAAACTTTCTGAATGCGCTAAAGCGCAGTTTGACAAAGGAATTGACAAAGTAGATACTTGCGAAATGGGAAAAGTCATTGATATGATGAAAGACTTATCCGAAGCCATGTACTACCGTGAGTTAACAAAAGTCATGCAGGACTATGACCCGGACGAATTCATGGAAATGTTTGAACGTTACGGTGACGGTGGCAGACGTTTTTATGACCATTACCGCTATGCTGACGGCAGATTTGCACCTAAAGGTCGTGGAACCTACCGCAGAGGTTATGAAGAGCCACCCTATTACCACATGACCCCGGAAATGTATCACCGTGACATGGACAGAGACATGGGAAGAATGTACTACACTGAATCTTCTGCATTTACTGGTCCCATGCGTGATGCAAGAGAGGGCAGAAGTGGCATGAGCCGTAGAGCCTACATGGAAAATAAGGAACTGCACAAGGCTAATACTCCTGCGGACAAGGAAGCAAAAGTGCGTGACCTGAACACCTACATGACGGAACTGGCAACGGATATGTCCGAAATCATCAATGATGCCACACCGGAAGAGAAGTCTGTCCTTAAAAGCAAGCTGTCTGCACTGGTAACAAAAATCGGATAACACACATAAGGGGCTTATTTAGCCCCTTTTATGTTGGAGGTGGTAAGATGTTCACGATAAATGGTATCGTTTGGAATTTAAGGCTTGTAGAGCCACACAGCACTATGCTAATGCGTTCTGATAACACATACACGTTTGGAATGACAGACAGAAATACGCAGTGCATTTATATTTCCAACAGAATCAATGGCTCATTCTTTGACCGTGTTCTCTGCCATGAGTTGTGCCATGCGTTTGCATTTTCATACAACCTTACCATGCCGATTGAGGTAGAAGAGATTGTTGCAGACTTCCTAGCCACTTATGGAAGAAATGTGTTTACACTGGCTGATGAAATTATCAAAAATTACATGAGAATGCTTGCGTAGTGCTTTTACAAATGCTATAATTATAATTGTTCAGGTTATAATTTAAACCAGCTGAACAGTAGCAATACTTTTCAGCAAAAGCGCATTAAACATGTATTTTTAAAAAAAGAGTGTCCTTGTCGTGGAGGGCATTCTTTTTTTGCTTAAAATAAGAGCACCCTTGCGGATGCTCTAAAAATTACTCTATATATAATGGCATAAATTCACATTTGTTGTAACCTCTCCATGAATTCGTACTGTATCCTATTATTTTTCCATATACAGTTATTTTTTCACCACCGGAATAATCGGTTGCGTTTAATCCATAATCATTAGAAAACAGTACATTGATTTGTTCCCCCATATAGCTTTCAGTACCTTCCCTCAAAACACAGCATTTTAAAAAATTCCGCTGTAAATTATATTCTCCAAACATTTCTTGAATATAATCATAATACATATCTTTTGCTCTTAATTCATAAAGTTCTGACACAAAAAGATTTAGTTTTACATCTTTTCCCTCTAAATCATCTTGGGAGAAAAATATATCATCATAGAATAATTCAACACATGATTTTTTATATTCCTCTTCTGATAAATCATCTTCCTGCTCATATTCTACATAATTTTCATTTTCCATTACATTACTTTCTGATTGAGTAGCCGTAGACTCTATTTTAGAATCTGTTTCTTGATTTGTATTTTCTCCTTGATAATCAAGATAGTTTTCGACTGATTCATTTGGTACTTCCATAGTTTTACTTTCTGCTTCTGTCAAAGACTCTATACTTACATTATTTGAAACATTTTGGTTTTCCACATTTTGACCACCTAAAAAATAAACAAGAATTACAATTACAGAAAAAATAATTGAAAACCATGAACCGCTGTGATTTTTGTTATTTTTATCGCCTTTAACAATATCAATAATGGCTAAAATAATTGCTACTGGAATTGTAAGACCAAGAAGAGTGAACACAACAGATAGTATACTTAATATGCTTTGCTTTTTCTTTTTCTTATTTTGTTGTTCCACAATATCAATGTCAAATTTAGCCATGCAAGAATCACAATAACCTATTCTGTGATACACAGGAAGACCTTTCTCATCAGTAGCCACCTGTTCCGGAACAACTCTCATTTCTGAACCACATTTGTAGCATTTCATATAAAAATCCCCTTTCGTTTTTTATAAAATTGTAGCACATGATAGGAAATATGTCACGAATGTGAAGAAAATTTTCGGGTCAAATTTTTCGATACCCCCGTAGGCCTGCATTTTCAACAGAAAATCTCGTTTTCAGAGGTTTTTAAAAGAAAATTTTTTCGTCAAAATATAATGCCTTTTTCAAAATACCCCCCGGGGTAGCACTTTTCAAGCTGAAAAATCCGTTTTCAGAGATTTTTCACTAATTTTTTTATGCCGATTCAAGGCATGAAACGCTTGTAAGCTCCTGTGGTGCATCCGGTCACCGTGTCACAGCTTTCGCAAGGTCTCCGACAGCCGAAAGAATAGCATCGTGCGCAGACCGTAGCAGCTCCGCAGATTCCGGAGACAGACCACCCCTGGTAGATTCCACATTTAAAACGACTTCCAACCGTTTTCCAGCATCTAAAACACTATCCATGATGTCATATACATGACCTATTCCCAATTTTCGCATTTTGGCAAAATCCCCCTTGTAATATTTGATTGTACACCAAGCCATCGCAAGCCGTCAATATACCTGTGCACATAATCCGACCGGATCCGGCAGAAGAGCAACGAAAACAGACCGCCAAACGGAAGGACACGTCAAAAAGACGGTTGCAAGCCGTCTTTTATCTGTTTTCAAGTTCAAAAATTGCCCACCGAATGGCGGCGGCTGTCTCCGTGTCTTTCTCTCGCTCCGCACGCTCTAACAGCTTGTAAAGTCTTTCAAGGTTCTTTTCTTTCATCTTGGCAACCTCCTATTTTTAATTTTTGGGCATATTCCACCCATAAAACCGCCGCCGGTAGTGATCCGGCGGGCATCCTCTGCGGCGGCTATTGTTCGCAATTTATATCTGCAAGCTCTTTGCGTACTTTCTTGATCTCTGCAAGGTATACCGGGTTATCTTTGCAGGCTTCGAGGTTGTCCAGTCGTCTTATTAGTTCTTCTTTTCTGCGTTCGTTTTCGCTCATGGCGTAATACCTCCATATTTTCAATTTTTCCCGTTTCCGGGTAAAAGCAAGACCGGGACTTGATCCCGGTTGTAAGCCTGTCTTACTTGCTAAATTTAACAATATGATAAATTATATCAAAAGAATGGCTTAATGCTCTTGCCTGTGTGTCTAACCATTCCTCCGATCTGTTTGGTTTGTTCTCTCCGCCACAAACCTTTTTTAACTCAGACGGACAACAGAGACGTTCAGCAATTTCACAATCATAAATCAGAGAGCAGCCGCCCCAACTGTACTGTTTCCAGTCAGCGGCACCATTAAGTAAAAGGCTTTTTAAGTCTGTTTTGTCCTGCGGGATCTCTTCAACTTCCAAAGCTTCTACAAGCTCATAAGCATAGATCTTTACACCTTTATTCCATGCGCTTCTTGCCTTGATGTTGTCAATTGCTTCTAATAATTCATTCTTTCTCATATTGCTTTTACCTTTTCACCCGTGTTATAATTTGAGTGCCTTTCTTTTTGGGTGCCGGTGTTCGCTTGGTAGGTGGTCACCGGCTTTATTTATTTGTTGAGATAACTATAACAGATATAAGGCACAAAAGCAAGATGCAATAATATACAAATATAAGGCACAAAATAAGCTCTTTTGTTGTGCAAAATATATAAGGCACAAAAAACATGATTATATTATAGTAGATAAAAAATAATATTGACATATAAGGCACAAACAAATATAATAAAGATACATTTATATAAGGAGGTGCAAACAATGGAGCGAAAAACTACAGATGCAACAAGAAAAGCAATTTACAAATACGACAACAAATTTGAACGGGTGAATTGCCGTTTTGCAACTGGCACAAAAGACCGCATCAATAAATTAGGTTATAAGAGTGTAAATGATTTTATAAAATTAGCTGTTGCGGAAAAACTGGAGCATGACGAAAAAATATTAAAATAAGGCACAAAAACATATTGACATATAAGGCACAAAATGCTATAGTGATATCACGATATCAAACAAGTGATATCACACTAATGATGTCATGATATCACACAAATGATATCACAAAAAAACTAATGATATCACATAAATGATATCACAAGAAAAGGAGGTGCTAAAATGGCGGAAACATTTAACCAAATGATTAGATTCCCGAAAGACCTAGAACCGCAGATCAAAGCGCAAGCAGAAAAGAACGGTGAAAGCGTCAACCAGTTTGTTATAGGTGCCGTGATTGCAGCATTGCAACCAGTACAGCCGCAGGCAGTGACAGGACAACCGAAAGAAGCACCCGTGACAGGCTCTAAAAGCCCCATAGACGAGAAAATCGCACTCATGCAGGCAAATGAACGGTTACACGCTTTACAAGCCAAAACAGCGGCAGAAAGAGCCGCTAGAGAGCACGGAGAAGTTGCACCAGTCGTTAAACATCCTCCAAAATGGGCGGGCTTACCCGGACAGCGGCCAGACGAAAGTAATGTTGAATGGGTAGAACGCAAGAGGAAAGAAGCAGAAGAAATTTACAAGCAAGGTATGGAACGAATACAAAGAGAAAAGGAGCAGAAAGCATGAAAGGAACACCAGAGCAGATCACAGCAAAGAAAGCCGCCCGGATCCGGTCAAATGTCCGGCAGTTCTTCCGGTATTACCGGGAGCAACTGGAGCATACGGAAAAGCCGGCTTTAAAAGAATTTAACAGGGCAGAACTCCAAGCACTGGAGACAGTGCAAGCGGAAACGCTCCAAGCACTGGAGAGCATGACAGATCCGGAGTTATTGGCCAACAAGACCGCATACGGTGACAGGGCACTAATTGATCGGATCACAGCAAGAGCGGAACGGATCAGAAGAACAGAAAGAGCAACAGCATAAACAAGAATTAAGCAGGTGTAACAGCCTGCTTTTCTTGATCTATTTTCACTGCAACATTTTAACGTGCTAAATTTTGTAGACAAATTGTAGACATTTTGTAGACGCAGATTAAATAAAAGGAGATTAGATAAAATAAAGGTTAGATAAAATAAAAATAAATAAGTGCAGAAAGACATTGTATAACCAAGTATATATAAATACTAGAGCCAACCATCTGCCACCATGTACCCATCTGCAAAAATTACCTGTCTGTCTGTTAAAAAATCCCATTTGTCAAATTTACACGGATGATATTTTTTAATCGCATGATTTTTATTTGCTCAGTATCAGCGGCAGACATACCACAATAACAAATCGTCAAATGCGTAAAAGGTTGTTGTAGATTTATAAATAGCACTTATGGTATTATAAAAGCAGTTAGGGAGCCGACGCTAACACGGTGCGAGTGACAGCGGTGCAAATCCAACCCCCCTCTGGATATGCAGCCGCCCAGATTGTAACCAAGACCACCGGAGCCGACAGACCGGAAACGACAAGAAGTCACTAGCTTGTCACTTTTGTAAATTTATGTTTTTTACCTGATTTGTGGAGGAGATCAAAAAACATAGGTTTATTGAGTGATGCCTAGTGATTTTTTTATGCAGATTTTAAGGAGGTGCAGATCATGGAAAAAGTCGAAAATACAGAAACATCCCAAGTATATGAGAATGACATGGAGCTATATCTTTCCCAGTTCTGCAAGGATCAGAAAATCGAGGATATTAGGAAAGAATCTCAAAGTGTTTGGAATGCTGCTCTTATATATATCAAACGACATGCATTTAATGATCCGGATTGTCTTAAGTCTAAAGAAATGCATAACATAGACGGGTTTTTAGGTGGTTATAGTAATTATAATGCTTATGATTATGAGTTAGTTAACCGTATATGTGATTATTATATATATATGTGTATGATGTATGACAAAGAGGTATCAGCTATAGGATTTAGTTTATTAACAGGTATAGACAGATATACTATAGCTACTTGGAGGGATGCGGGAACTAAATCAAGTCCATTAAGTTCTGACATCGGCAAAAAGATTTCAGATTTCCGCGAGGAGTCTTTAAGCGCAAAATTAGCCACGGCAAAGCGTAACCCTGTCGGGATCCTGGCAATTCTAAATCGTCACTACGGGTGGAATCTTCCGGGAGTATCGAGAGAGCAGCAGAACCACAAGCAAGCCTTAACCGCTTCGGATCTGCCACAGTTAGGCGTTGCAAATGGACAAAATACATCAATGTTGACCGATTCCGACACGGATGGAGAGGAAAACATAAATGCGAATGAGTAGCAACAACAGCGGAAACATGCGAAAACATTGGATAGTTAAAGATGTGACAATAAACTATTCCATAAAGACGTGTTTAACGCATAGTTGAAATAGACCGGGGAGGGGGTCTGACAGGATCAGCGAACAGCCCCTACTTAGTCCCTCAAATTTCCTCAAAAATAAAAAAGCCTTTATCCAGAAAGGAGACCTAGATGCCAGATAACGTAAATCACCCCAGTCATTATGAGACAGGAAAATATGAGTACATAGATGTGATGATTGAGACACAGGGAATTGAAGCTGTGAAGAACTTCTGCATCTGCAATGCTCTTAAATATCTTTACCGGCATGAGAATAAAAACGGTGTAGAGGATGTTCGGAAAGCTAAGTGGTACTTGGACAAGTATCTGGAACTGGTTGAATCAGACAAAGAAAAGCTAAAGAAATCTTTTGAAAACTTAGAAAGAAGCATTGAGAATATTGAAAAAAATTGGAAAATACCGCCAAATATTGAAATTGCTATACCGCTTTGCAAACATAAATCTGAAACAGACAACGGTGAAAAAATTTCTAAGAAAGAGGATTTAAGTAAAGTTGCAGCAATTCCACCGTTAAAGACTGGATCATTTTCAGTTAAATCGAAAACAGATAAAATGCCGGATTTAGGTCATATGTGAGTGAATAAATTATGCAGATCTACGGAAAAGAGATTAAAGACGAATGCTCAAAGTGCGGTGAAGTCCTGCAATGCGAATTGTTTCTGCAAGGTCATGGGATTAAGAGAGACCGTGAGAACGTTACAGAAATGGTTAGCTGCCAGATGAAGCACCAAAAGAGCAGACTTGATAAGGAGCCTAAAGATGATTTGTCGGTTAAGGAGAAATGCGAATTGCCACCTGAGATTAAAGAGATTTACACAGAGGTTTGGAAAATACATAAAGAGTGCGCTAATCCGAAAACGGATGATGACTGGTCGTATCTTATCCGGCAAGGCAATCTGCTGATTAAAATGCACAACAACAGCCAGTTTGCCAAAGCACTGGTAATGGCAATGATTGATGAAATTGAAGGAAGGACGAAGAAAAAATGCTTGGATTCATGATCTTAAAGATAATGACAACATTAGTTTTTGCAGTTTTTGGAATATCTGCTTTGTGGTATGCTCCGAAGCAGAAAACGGCATCAGACGGAATAATTTTCTTCGCAATTGCAATGTTCATTGCATTTGGAATAACTTTTATGTGGGTATAATATGTGGTTGCCGGAGATTATGCGAATTATCCCATATCACATTGTTGAATGGGTTAAATTCATAAAGCCATTGTTATTGCCGAATATCCGGTGTTGTGTTGGCATTGGATATGTGTCCGAGAAATCAAGGCATCAAGAGTGTATGCAGCCTGTGTGTGGGAAATGAAAAATGAAATAATGCGTTCGACAACACAAAGTTTTACAGAGTACCGTGCGCAGGCGTGACAATTAAGCAATATAGGGTGTTTCACGAAAATAATCCGGGAGCAGATGGTCTCTCTCCCGGAGTTTAGGGCTATCGCCAAGCGGTAAGGCACAGCACTTTGACTGCTGCATCCCAGGTCCGAATCCTGGTAGTCCTGTTTCGCAGATGTTTTCTTCTTTCGGTCTTTGCCATCTGCGAATTGTCTTCCATACTTTTCCATTGGAGACACTCCTTTCACCTCATAGCGGAATGCTGTTAAGAGCCGTCGCAAGGCTCGTGAGGGTTTTTCACGTAACCGCTTGAAGCTTTGCAACCATATAGCGGTGAAAACTTTATCTGCGTCTATAAGACGATACCGTGATTGCAATAATCGGTAGGTAGCAGATAGGTGTGCCAGAAGTTAGGCTGTGGTTATACGGCACAGGTTTTGGGGAAATATGCATAGTGGCGATTGCAGCGGTCTGTAAAACCGTGACATTAGAAACACCGAAGGTTCGACTCCTTCTTTCCCCACGATGTCGGATCGCAACCGACTAGCAGGTAACTGGCGGATGCCCTGCGAAAATAAAAATAGCCATAAGTGTTGCGTTGTGTCAGCGCCTTAAATGTAGGCATACAGCTTATGGAAACGCACATGATCGGTTAGTCGAGTGGTAAGACACCACCCTTTCACGGTGGTAACGCGAGTTCGAATCTAGTACCGATCATTGGGATGTAGCGCAAATGGAAAGAGCAGTGTCCTTCTAAGGCATAGGCTGTGGGTTCAAGTCCCATCATCCCAACTTTATCTTTATCTCCACTTAGTCTGGCACTACTGCAATAGTTCAGGTCGATGGGAGATGTATGGATAGTAGTTGCTCATTATCGGTTAACGAAAAACACTTCTGCGAGTAGAATTTGCAGATTCAAAAGCAGTCGTACCTTGTTTGGGTCGGGTGGGTTCAACTCCCACGGCAACTATTCCTTAGCTAAAACGTAAGCCACATACGTTTAGCGAAAACCAAGCCTATGAAGTAGAGAACAAACAAGACTGTGAGATTGTGGATAGTCAGTGACAAGTAGGCGGTGCGCATTTGGTTATGGCAAGCGCAAGCCATAAAAGGTTTTACGGTGCGATTCCCATGTATAGTTTCAGTGGTAGAACAGCAACCGCATAGGTTGTGTGTCGGCGGTTCGATTCCGTCTGCATGGGTTACGGAGGATATGAGGATGTTTAGAGACTGCTCTGCTTGCAAATACTGTTCTGTCGATTATTCTTTTGATGAAGAAACAGGGGACGAATATCCCATTTATGAGTGTACAAAAGGTAATGATACGGATTTAGATTTTGAATGTAAAGATTTTAAGAAATATAAACCGAGGAAGTACGTTGAAAAAGATACGGAATGTGATATCTGCCAAAACGCCCATTTTTGTTCAAGCTTATCTGGTACTGCTTTTGACTGTACAAATATGTTTGATAAACATAGTCACGTTTTATATAATCGTGACTACTGTTGTAAGATAAATGGTTCAAAATGGAACGATATATTAAAATTGCGAGAATCAGGACTGAAAGATTCTGAAATTATAGAAAAAATCAGCAATGATAAATTAGAGGAAATGATTCGATACGTAAAAGAAAATGGTATTGAGTTGCCGGAACCAATAAAGGAGCAGTGCCGTAAAGCAGGATACGAGGTGTGAACATGTGTGAATTTTGTATGTATAAAAACAACAAACATATAATTTTTGGAAAAGAATTTGAAGTAAAAAAATGTGGACACGAAACAGATTTAACAAGTGCAGGAATCATGAGAAATAGAGATGATTAAATTCCCGGAATTGTAATTTATAAAAGGAATAGAGCTGCTGGATACTTTGATATTACATTTTGTCCGATGTGTGGCAGAAAGTTGGTGGAGGAATGAACGAAAAAACTATTTTATATATTTCTAAATCAGAACAGGATATACGAAGTTTTCTGAAATATCTTCAATCAAAATTGGAAGCAGAACAAAAGGAATGCACCTTAGATGAAAAACACGATATTTTAAGAGTACCAAATTATTACGATATTGTCGGGAAAAGTATTTACGGCAATAGACTTGGGACAGGATATGGATATTGCAAATATTATTGTTTTTCAGAAGCTTATGACAAAGAAAAATACAGCGATATGGAAAATGAAAAAGTTAAAGAAATTCTTATACACACAAGAGAGGGTGCAGAGGAAATATCTGAACATAAAATTCTGTATATGTTAGGTTTGGTTTGAAAGGTTGGTGGAGGAATGAAGCCATTAGAAGAAATATTTTTCAGAGCTTGCGTGAATGAGCAGAAAAGAAAATTACATTCTAGTGATCGGGAATTGAGCATAAGAACTATTGGTAATATTTTTGAAAGGCTTGGATTTTCGTACAAGCAGTTAATGTATTATGTCAGAAAGTGGTATGACAAGGGATTTTATAATTATGGAGTGACGCTTGACTTAGGCTGGTTTGAATTTGACAAGCTGACCGGAGAATATAAGCAGATTTATGATTATATGACAAGTACGGACGGATGGAAAGATGGAGAACTTGCAAATTATATTGTCAGTAATTCGTTTAATCGGGAAATGATAACAAATTTTGCATTGAAAAAGCATCTTGGAATTGAAAAAGATGAGGACTTCTTCAATCCATACAAAGAGGGGTAACTAATGAAACATCAGAAAGAATGGCACACTTGCGATAGGTGTGGAGTAGAAATAAAGAATACACTTATCAGAAAAGGGAAAGCGAAAATTAAGTCAAAAATACAAAAAGGTTATCATATTGATAGTTTGCTTGACAATTTTGGAATTATTTTGTACACAGAAGAAGCAGAAATTGACTTATGCCCTAAGTGCCGGAAAGATTTTGTGAGGTTTATGAAGAATGAAAATAACGGAAATGAATAATTGCATTGAAGAAATGCGTAAGTGTTATAACTTTAATGATGATAAGACTGAAATAAGGCTTGGGGATATGATAAGTGGACTTAACAAATATGTAACTGTCTGTACAAGAGATGAAAATGGAACACAGATTGAAATGACAAGACATGCAGACGAATTAGAATAAACAAAATCACCGGCTAACAAACGGAGTTAGTCGCTAACCTAGAAAAATTATAGGCAGAATCCTATAAGGCACTTCTGCCACAAGCGGAGGTGCTTTTCTTTTGGCGAGTCAGAGCCTTATATCGGCAGTAAACAGCTATGACAATTACATACAGCGCAAGGGAATTGATGAACAGGTCATTGATGCGTACATACAGGCATTATCGGTTGCATTTCGGTCAGAAAATGATGTCAAGTACGGATTGCAGCAATCAGCAAAAACAAAGTCACTCATTGCAAAATATGTCAGAGAAAAGACAGGCGGAAGAGTTGCTGATTTGGAAGTATACGCAGGGGATAATGATACATCATATAAAATTTTAGATCAATTTTACAATGTTTTAATGTATGAATCAGCATATCTAGTTGACAGCTTTTTTTATTACATTGAAGTTGATGAAAAAGACCCGTGGAGAAGATTTTATTTTCCAAGAAGAAACGTTTTGAAACCAGTAGTCGGAGCATATCAAGAAATATATGATGGAAAACTGGATTTTCTATCAGTTTCTCAGCCAAAACGTACCGGGAAAACAACCGGAGGACTAAAACTGGCACAGATGATGGGTGGAAGAGACCCGGACGGAAGCATTTTCGGTGTTGGAAAAGGTGAAGGACTGGTAAAGAGATTCTACGGTGGTCTTTTGCAAGGCTTTGAGACAGAAAGCACATATCAGCGGTTTTTAAGTGTTTTTCCTGAAGCAACAAAAATCAGCAAAGATGGATACAAAAGCGCAGAAAATCTATCAATAGACCTTAAAAGCAAAAATATTTTTCCAACATTTACTTGCCGACCTATTGATGGTGCAATCGTAGGTTGTACGGAAGCAAATGTGCTTGTTTATATTGATGACTGCGTAAAGAACCATGAGGAAGCAAGAAACAGAGACAGGCTAGAGTTCCTGTGTGAAAAGGTCACAGATGACGTTTTAGGACGTAGATTAGAGGGTACACCCATTATTATCCAGGGAACAAAATACAGCCTGTATGACCCTATTACAGCGTTACAGAATAAGGCTGATGAACTTGGATGGAAATGGAGAGAAGTTGCGATTCCGGCACTTGATCCGGTCACGGATGAAAGTAACTGGGAAATTTACCGAAAGGACAAAAAAGGTTTTAGAAAAATATTCACTACGGACTATTACCGGAAAGAAAGAAAACTTGTTTCCGAAGAAACCTGGGCGGCAGAGTTCCAACAAGAACCATACGAAGCAAAGGGAAGAATGTTCTCTGAAAGTGAGTTAAATTATTTTGAGGAACTTCCAGTTGACAGAGAGCCGGATGCAATTATGGCGGCTTGCGATAGTGCCGACAAGGGAGAAGATAGCTGCTCTATGCCAGTCGGATATGTGTACGGTAACGAGGTATATATCGTTGATGTAGTATTTGATAATGCAGGAACACAGTTCACAAAGCCTGAATGCGCAAATATGATTATTAAGCACAACGTTAAAACAGTCACTTTTGAGAGCAACAGTGCCGGGGAATATTTTGGCCGTGATGTTATGGACATTGTAAAGTCGCAGGGAGGAAGATGTAGCGCAAGGTTTAAGTTTAACTGTTCTAACAAAATTACGAGAATGGAAAATGCAAGGGATAATGTAATTCGTGATTACTATTTTCGTGATTTCAAGAAAATGGACAGGCAGAGCCAGTACTACAAATTCATGAAGGAATTAACCACTATGACCCGTAGCGGAAAAGTAAAACACGATGATGCACCTGACAGCATTGCATTGTTTGAAAATGAGATGAGAGCAGGAACTATGGCAACCGCAGAAGCAATCAGCAATCCTTTTTCAATGAGTAGGAGGTATTAGATGACAACAAAAGAATATTTAGGGCAGATAAGCCGCCTTAATCGAATGATAAATAATAAACTCACGGAAATTGCACAGCTTAAAGATATGGTGGCAAGCATATCCGCTCCGCAAAGTGGTGAAAGAGTGCAGACTACACCGAACTTTGACAAAATCGGCACAAAATATGCCAAAATTGATGAAATGGAACGGAAAATAGATGGCATGGTTGATGAACTTGTCGATAAAAAAGAGAAAATTATACAGCAGATAGACAGCATGGAAGATGAAAACACATACAATATTCTGTTCGCAAGGTACATCGAAAAGAAAACTTTTGAAGTGATTGCAACAGAAATGAAATATTCATGGAGACAAGTTGTCAGACTTCACGGAACTGCATTGAAACAGTTTGAAAAGAAATACGGAGAAGGGTATTTGAATGAACAATGTCATTGAATGTCATATATAAAAAATGGTAATGTTAAACTGACGAAAATATTTAAGATGCTTTCTAATCCTCCTAAAAGGCAAACAGCCGGGAATACCGTCTACGTTATGTGGGCGGTATTTTTGTGCGAAGAAAAGAGGTATTTATGATTTTTAACCAAAAAATTAGAGTGTACTGTCCGGGATGCGGACGGTTGGTCGGTGAATGTAGTGCAAAATCGCATATCGACAAGACATATAAGTGCAGGAATTGCGATAAGATGGTTGTTTATCATACGGAGACCGGAGAACGTGAGATCAAGAAACTTCCACAGAGAGATCAGAGCAGCGGAATAACATTTTTGTAGGTGAAAATATGAACACTATGAAATTTCAAGACCTTGTAAAGGGTTGTCACGGTAGAAAAATTGCATATACGGATGTGGAGCAGATAACCGAAGACAACATTGTAAAGGTTATTGGTGATTGCATCGGTGTTTTTAATTACAATAAGTCAGTTATCAAGTACTTGTGGGAGTACTACAAAGGTGACCAGCCTGTACTATACCGAACAAAGCTGTCAAATGAGGATATAACAAACAAAATTGTTGAGAACCATGCGTATGAGTGGGTGCAATTCAAAGTTGGTCAGACTTACGGAGAACCTATTCAGTTTGTAAGCAGAAAAGATGATGAAGCTGTAAATAAGGCAGTAGATGAACTGAATGATTACTTAGCTGATGCAAATAAGCATGAGAAAGACATAAAAGCTGGTGAGTGGCAGTCGGCAACCGGAACATCATTCAAAGCTATTCAGATTGTGAATGGAGATGTGCCTATCCGTGTGGTTGCACCTAATCCTCTGAACACGTTTGTCATTTACAACCGTAGTTCCGAAGAACCGATTTTAGCAGTCCAAGAATTAAAGGACGAAAACGGAGAATGGTATAAACTTTGCTACACAGAAACGCATGAATGCAAAGTAAAGAACAGTTCCATTATTGCTGATTCATGGAAGTTACATGGTTTTGGCGGCATTCCTATTGTGGAATTTCCAAACAACCATGAACGTTTATCTGATATTGAACTTGTTATAGACCTGCTGGATGCAATAAATAATACGCAGTCTAATAGAATGGACGGCATAGAGCAGTTTATCCAGGCATGGTACAAATTTGTAAACTGTGAAGTTGATGAAGAACAGTTCAAAAAAATGAAAATGAACCATGCGTTGGTTGTAAAGTCCATCAATAAAGACAATAAGTCTGATGTGGATGTCATGTCTCAGGAGCTTGACCAAACGCAGACACAGGTTTCCAAGGATGATTTAACAGACAGTGCACTTTCAATTTTGGGAATACCGAACAAGCAAGGAAACACTGGCGGTGATACGCAGGGTGCGGTCGAGCTGAGGAACGGATGGGATTTCTCAAAATCAAGAGCAAGGCTTAAAGATCCGGTTGTTAAGACAGCAGAGAAGAGATTGGCCAAGGTTGCGCTGAATGTTATCCGCATTAAGAAAGAGGATCTGAAAATCACTCTTAGAGATTTTGATGTGCAGATTAACCACAGTCCACAAGACAATATGTATACCAAGTCACAGACATTGCTGCAGCTTTTGCAGTGCGGTATTCATCCTCTTATCGCAATCAAAACTGTTGGACTTTGGGGAGATTGCGAAAAGACTTTCAACCTTTCAAAACCTTATCTTGATGCTCTGTGGAAAACTGCTGACATTATCAATATTGAAGAGCAGTTAGCAAAAGCACAGGAAATTGTAAAACAAATGCAAAATAAGACAGTTTCCTAGAAATAGGTAGCTGTTTTTATTTTATAAAAATGCACCTATGCGTGAAATAGGAGAAATCACAAGTGGAGCAACCCACGTTAATAAGCGTAGTGAACAGGAGATAAGTTATGACAAGAGAACAGGCAAAACAAAATCTTATTGCAATCGGAGTTTCAGAACCTACTGATGAACAGATTAGCAATTATCTGAATCAAGTGAATGGGGAAACGAAGAAAGAAAAAGATAAGGCGGCTGAATACAAGGCTAAAGCTGATAAGGCTGATGAATTGCAGAGTAAGATTGACGAAATGGAAGCAGGAAACCTTACGGAGATTGAGAAAGCAAATAAGGCTTTGGAGACAGCTAACAACCGTATCGCAGAGTTGGAAAAAGCACAGACTTTAGCAACCCAACGTACAAGTGCGGCTGATAAATTCAAAATCACTGCTGAACAGGCAGCGCAGGTTGTTAAAGATGATGGCAGTTTTGATTTTGAGGTTCTCGGAAAAATTATCTCTGATAAAGAAACCGCTGCGGCACAGGCTAAAGAGCAGGAAATCGCAAACGGAACCACAAATCCGGGCGGTGGTAGTGCTGGCGGCAATGGTGGAACTGAAAGTAAAGGTGCTGAAATGGCAAAGAAATATAATCAGCGCTATGTAATCGAACAGTAAGCAAGGAGGTATAAACGTTATGGCTTACATGAAAACCACTACTTACACTTCTGGTGTAAACATTTTAGCAAGTGAAGTCGGACTTGTGTTAAAAACTTTTGAGGGAACACAAGCAATGGCAACACAGGTAGATGATAAGAAGATTATCAAGGCAGGAACTGTGGTTCCAACAAATAACGCTTCTGCAAAGGGAATTGTCTTTGAAGATGTTGATATTACAGATGACGAAAAGAAGCCTATTTCTGTAATTATTGCGGGCCGTGTTATTAAGGCAAATTTGCCTGTTGCAGTAGATACCAATGCCGAAACCGCACTTAAAGCAAGCGGCATTTACTTTGATTAAATTACGGAGGTAAGAACAGTATGCCTAGTGTATTAACAATGATTACAGACAAGGATAGATTGGATTTTTCCCAAAATTATTCTATCGCAAGAAATTATGTAGGTGACCGTCTTTTCCCTGATATCAAGACCGAAAACCTTGAAGCAGAGTACGAAAGACTTTCCGAAGGAATGGACCTTCCCACCGCAGCAATGGTACACGCATTTGATACCGAAGCTGCTATTGGTGTAAGACCTGGATTTGAAAAAGTAAGCGTAGAAAAGCTGCTGATCAAGGAAAAAATCAACCAGTCTGAAAGATTACGCCAGTTACTGAATCATGGCGTAAGAGAAAGCAATCTGATTGACTATGTATATGACGATATGGGTCGGCTGTCTGATTCCGTTAAGACAAGAACTGAAATCGCAAAAATGGAGGTTATGTCTACTGGTAAGATGACCATTAACGAAAATGGTCTCAATTTTGCTATTGACTTCAAAGTAAATAAGTTCAAGGCACTGAAAGGCTGGGAAGATCCTACCCATGATATCCTTGGAGATATTGCAGACATGGTTCAGATGGCTCTTGACAAAGGATATGTTGTCAATACTGCACTGACTTCCACCAAAATGCGCTCTTATATGCTTAAGAATGAAGGAATCATGAAAGCTATTAAGGGAGTTAATTTCGTTGGAATGGCAATTACTCCGGCAGAAGTGTCAAATCTGTTACTTAGCCTGTATGGTCTGAACATGGTAATTGATGATGATATGTACGGAATTGCCAACAAGGAAAATACCACAAGAACTCCTAAGAGATTTTTACCGGATAATGTATTTACTCTTTATGTATCTACTGGAAACGGAAAGATTGGTACTGGACTTTGGGGCGTAACTCCGGAAGAAGAAAAAGCAAGTGCATTTACAAGCCTGTCCAAAAAGCAATTCATTACTATTTCCCAGTGGGCAACTCCTGATCCGGTTGCTGAGTGGACTAAGGCTAGTGGCGTGTTTATTCCTGTAATTCCTAACCCTTATGGAATCGTAATCGGTACACTGACAGAGGGAGAAGCTGGACTTGATACTCTGGTTGTAAACAGTGCAGCAAGTTCTTCTGACACTGGTTTCACCAAAATTACCGTAAGTCCTTCTAAGGGCTCTAATAATTCTTACAAGTACAAGGTAGCGGATGATTGCAAACTTCCTCCTTATCTTGGAAACGTCAAGACTTACGCAACCTGGGACGGAACTTCCGAGATCGAAGCACAGACAGGAAAAGAAATTATGATTATCGAATGCGATCCTAATTACAGAGCAGTAAAGGCAGGTATTACTACGGTAACTGCAAAGGATGAATAAGAGGTAGCACATGGCAGAATATACGACTTTGGAGCAAGTAAAAATTCGTCTGAAACAATTTCATATTGATTCTGAAAGCTCCGAGGTCGTGTTTGATGACCTTGAAGATAACCCTCTGATTGAGCAACTTATCAGTCAAGCGAAAGCTGACATTGTGGCAAAGAGAATGTACCCGGACAGCTACACGGAACAAAAGATTGCAGAGGACTTGAATCGGTTTGAGAGCGTGATTGTGAACGTGGTTGTGTATGACCATTCACAGGCTGGAGAAAATTTCATGTCAAATTACTCTGAAAACGGTGTGTCGAGAACATGGAGAGACCGTGACAGTCTGTTTGTAGGTGTATTCCCATTTGCCAAAGTGCTGTAAAAGAAGATTGTGCGTGACCATTTTGTTGAAAATAACAAAATCGTTGCAGGCGGCACACTTTAAGGGTGGTGGGCGGTGTGCCAACAATAAGTAACAGGAGATATGAAATGAAAGATTTTTTATTACAGACATACACTATTGTATTGCCTATTTTATTAGGATATATTGTCTGGCTCCTTAAACAACAAAAGAAGGACAGGGATGCAAACAGTAAGGGAACAATGCTTCTTTTGCGTGTTCAACTTATTGAGTATCACGATAAGTACATGAAGTTGGGAGAAATTCCCAGTTATGCGTATGAGAATTTTGTGGAGATGTACAATGCGTATCATGCGTTAGGCGGAAATGGAATGGCTACCAAAATGTACGAGGAAATCAAAGAAATCAGATTGAAGAATGGAGGTAAAGAATAATGGATTTTTCACAAGTAGGAACTTGCGTAGCAATCGTGGTTATCTGCTATCTTGCCGGTATTGGAGCGAAACTGATTCCGGTTATTAAGGATAACTACATCCCGGTTGTTGTCGGCATTGTCGGTGGTATTCTCGGAGTAGTAGGAATGTATGTTATTCCGGATTTTCCGGCAAATGATATACTGAATGCTATTGCGGTCGGCATTGTTTCCGGTTTGGCAAGCACCGGGGTAAATCAGATTTACAAACAGGTAAAGAAAGATGCTTGAATCAAATAAGCAAAAAATGAAGTATTCCAAACAGGGTGAGAAAGTCACAATCTACGACCGTGACGAAAATGGAAACATCAAGTACATTGAGGTTGACGGTGAAAAGATTCCGGTAGTTTTGAGAGAAGCTATCGGATTTTCTGACCCTGTTCCTTTTTCTGCCAATATCAGCAACAAGTTGTCAGAAGTACTGGTAAAGGAATTTGGTATTGATGATTCCAGTTCCTATTGTCAGATTGTGACCGATAAGGGATATTTGCCGATTAAGGCAGGAGACATTGTTTGGAAGAAATCTGATGTGGGTCGAGATAGTGATGGACTGGTTGACGATAAGACAGCGGACTATGTTGTAAAAGGTGTAGCTGATGAAGGACTTACCGTTGACCTGTTTTTGCTTCAAAAGACGGTGAAGTGATATGGGAAAGACAATCAACATCAATCTGTTTGACCCAAAATCCATACAAGCGGCTGTAAAGGCTCTTAAAGACTATGAAAATAGCTTAGAGTATAAATGTAGGCTACTGGCTGAAACACTGGCAGAAAAGGGTGTAGAGATTGCTAGAGTGCAGATTGCTGACCTTGATGCTATCTTTACGTCGGAACTTTTGCAAAGCATTAATGCGGAATACGTTGGCTCCGTAAAGGGTGGCGGTGTTTGGGCGGTGGTTGCCGGTACAGACCATGCGGCTTTCGTAGAGTTTGGTACTGGTATTGTCGGTAAGCAGTCACCATATCCTTATCAATTACCGGAAGGTGTAACATGGCAATATGCAAGTGGGAAAACCATACGTCAACTTGCAGACGGAAGATACGGCTGGTTTTATCCGGCAGATGACGGCAAGTGGTATTTCACCGAAGGTATGCCTTCAAGACCATTTATGTACCTGACTGCAATAGAAATTCGTGAAATTGTATTACAGACAGCAAAGGTGGTGTTTGGAAATGGCGGTTAATGAATATCAATGGGTATCAGACTTTAAAGTCAAGATTGCATCATACTTGAAAATGAAAATACCGCAGAGTCATCCTAAAGCGTATGTAACGGACAAAAGCAAGGACTTATCAGAACCAACATTTCCCACAGTTTACTTTCATGCTATGCCGTTCACAGAGACAGGACAAGACCTTGAAGGACGGTCTGTTAATGGAATCACAGCATCGTACCAGGTGGATGTGATAACCAACAAAAGCCAGGAAGAAGCTGAAGCTATCATGGCTACGGTTGCCGGACTTTTCAAACGTTTGCGATTTCAGATAACTTCCATGCCGGAGTTTAGCAATACTTCGCAGAACACATACAGAAGCACAGCACGGTTCAGACGAATTGTTGGTGCTGACGATACATTGTAACTATTAGAGCCAAACGGCTCTATTTTTTTATGCAAAATTAAGGAGGTATTTATCATGGCAGCAGCCGGAATTTCTACTTTAGGCATTACTTTCGGATATGGTACAGAGACAACAGCCGGAACAAAACCTACGAGTTTTAAACAACTTACAAGAATAAATGCTATCGGTGGCATTAACATTGAACCGGAGCAGATTGATGCTTCCGCACTGGAAGATGCAATCACTAGATATGTAAAAGGTCGTGCAGATACTGGCGGTTCTTTTGCAGTCACAGTCAACTTTACATCAGAAACAGTGGCTGAATGGACTGCACTTATTACAGCTTATAAGGCTCTTACTGGCGGTAAAAGAATGTGGTTTGAAACCGTTATTCCCGGAGAAGAGAAATCTTTCTTCGTTGTTGCACAGCCGCCTGAACAGATTCCACAGCCTGAAATCGGACAGAATGAACTTCTGACGATTGAAATGAATCTTACCATTGAGGAATACAAGGGTTTGGACGCTACCGTTGAACTAACAACGGGGGAATAGCAAGTCAGTCAGAAACAAATAACACTGCCGTGGCTGACTTTGATGAAGCGGTAGACGAAACATTGATTTAAGCAAAAGAGAGCCGTCTTCGGGCGGCTCCTTTCCAACAAAATGTTGGGGAAAGGATATGTTTTTATGAAGAAGATTTTAGTTAATGATGTTGAATATACTTTAGAGTTTGGATTCGGTGCTGTGGAGTGCAAGGATTTGATTCAAAAGATGTTTCTTATGCTTTCCGGTGGCTATGTAGCTAAAAAAGCAAAAAATGTACAGAATCCCACACCAGAAGAAATTGTAGATGGTAGCGGATATATGCTTGCAGAATTTCCTCATGTATGCAAAACGGCTTTTTATGCAGGTCTTATCGAAAACCATGAAGGTATTACACCGGATGAATCCAATGCTTTAATGAAAGAATACATGAAAGCAAACGGTCTTTCTTTTGTGAAGCTGTATGGAGAACTGACAGACTGTATGAAAGAAGACGGTTTTTTCGAACTGTCGGGTCTGACGGAAATGATGACGCAGACCAAGGAAGAGATGGAGAAAGAGGACAGCAAGGTAACGAAGATGCCACAGGATCACAAGAAGAAATCGACTGGCACAAAATAATATGGGAAGAATATTTTCCATTTGCTTTTTCCATGGGAATCTCGATAGAAGAGTTCAAACATCTGAATCCTAAAAAATTAGAGTGGTGCTACAAAGGATATAAACTAAAAAAAGAGGAAGAAGATAGGAACTCATGGCAACGTTGGGGAAATTACGGAATATCTGCATTAATCTTTGCAATAGACCATTGCCTAAACGGTCGAAAAGCACAATCGAAGTATATTGACAAGCCTATTATAGAACGTTCGGACATTGCTAATAATGAAAAAGAAATTCAGAAGCAAAGGAAAGCGTTCCTTGCAGGACTTATGGCAATGCAGGCTAATTTTGAATTATCACATCCCAAAAAGGAGAAACAAACATGAGTTTAATAGGAATTGATGTGTCCTCATACCAGGGGACGATTAACTGGTGGGCGGTAAAACAGAACGGTATTGATTTTGCTATTCTAAAAGTCATCCGTAAGGATTTGAACCCGGACAAGAAGTTTGAAGAGAACTGGAAAGGTTGTAAAGAGCATAATGTCCATGTGCACGGAGTATATGAATACGGATATATTACAACGGTTGCAAAATCACGATCTGATGCAAGAAGAGTGCTTACTATTCTTAATGGCAGAAAAGTGACAGTATATCTTGATGTTGAAGATGCCGTTATGAAAGGTCTTGGCAAAAATATTATTTCCATTATCAATGCTTACGGCAAGGTTATCACAGACGCAGGATTGCCATTCGGTGTATACACTGGGGAAAGCTTTTACAAAACATACATTAAGCCTTATGGCGGTGTGAGTTATCCCATGTGGATTGCACGGTACGGAAAGAATAACGGAAAGTGTGATGTGAAGTATCAACCGAAAGTACCGAACATGGTAGGCTGGCAGTATACTTCTAAAGGGCGTGTAGGCGGTATTGTAGGCAATGTAGACATGAATGTATGGTACAAGGAATTAGAAGCTGTACAGGGCACTACGAAAGCGTACAGCAACCCTTACACTGAACCGACAAGACTGTTGAAGAAAACAGTTCCTCGCATGAAAGGTGATGATGTGCGGTGGTTACAATTCGCACTCATTCATCATGGCTGTTTATCTGCGGTGAATGCAAAAGGAAAGAGCAACATTGACGGAATTTTAGGTAAAGACACAGCAACGGCAATCGGAGTATTCCAAAAGAAAGTCGGAATCAAGGTTGATTACAAGTGCGGTGCGGTTACGAGAGAATATCTTAAGAAATAATTTTAGGAACGGTAGGTGTCACAGCTTACCGTTCTTTTTATGTGTAAAGGCGGTGCGGTATGGCAGATATTGATTCTTTGCAGATTAAAATAAAAGCGGATGCAACTAGCGCAAGTAACGCACTGAATAAACTTGCAAATAGCCTTACAAATTTTCAGAAAAGCTTGTCTATTGATACATCAAAACTGACAAGTATTTCCAACAGCATACAGAGTATCGCAAATGCCGCAAATTCCATGAATACGAGCGGTATTAAGAATATCTCCACATTGACAAATTCCATTAACAGAATGGGAAAAATAGATACAAGCGGATTAAGCAGAATTTCATCTGCACTGAAGACTTTTTCTGCTGATATGGCAGGAGCTAGAGTAGATGGAGTAGGGGATATTGCGAGCATAGCATCTTCGATTTCAAGACTTGGCGGTGTAGCATCCGGAAGAGCAATTACAAACATTCCTTTACTGGCAAAGAATTTGAAGCAGTTATTCACCACTCTGTCAACCGCTCCGAATGTCAGTGAGAACATTATACGCATGACAAATGCACTGGCAGGACTGGCATCTACTGGTGCGGCATCCGGTCGGGTTGCAAACTCTTTGGGCAGAAATCTGAACACTTATACGGCAAGCGCAAAAAGAGCCACAAAAAGCACATTCAGCCTTGCAGCGGCTTTCGGAAAATTCTACGCAACATATTTCCTTGTGATCCGTGGAATTAAAAGTCTGTGGAAGTCCATAGAGGGAACTACGGACTATATCGAAGCATTTAATTACTACACGGTAGCATTTAACAAAGTCGGCAAAGAATGGGGCAAGGATTATGAAAAATTCGGTTACGACAACGCAGAGGATTATGCGCAGAGTTTCGGAAACCGTGTAAATGAACTGCTTGGAAAAATGTCCGGTCTGAAAGTAGATGTAGACAGTGGATTGATTTCTGAAAGCGGAATGAAGAACCTGGGATTAAATTTACAGGAGATTACCCAGTACGCTTCACAGCTTGCATCTATCACCAACTCTTTAGGACAGACCGGAGAAGTCACCACAGCAATTTCAAAGTCTATGACAATGCTTGCCGGGGATATTTCTTCTCTGTTCAACGTAGATTTTAGCACGGTTGCGACTAATTTACAGTCCGGTTTAATCGGTCAGTCAAGAGCATTGTATAAGTATGGTATTGATATCACAAATGCCACTTTACAGACTTATGCTTACAAATACGGAATTGAAAAAGCTGTATCAGAAATGTCACAGGCAGAGAAACAGCAGTTGCGTCTACTGGCAATCTTAGACCAGTCAAAAGTATCATGGGGAGACTTGGCTAACACAATCAATTCACCCAGCAATATGATTCGACAATTCACAAATAATGTGAAAGAAGCTGGCATGGTTCTAGGTCAGTTATTTATTCCGGTATTACAGAAAGTACTTCCTGTCATTAACGGTGTAGTAATTGCGATTAAGAGACTGCTTGTCAGTGTGGCAAATTTACTGGGAATCAAGATTGACTTTTCGTCATTCGGTCAAGGTGTATCCGGGTACAATGAGGATTTGGAAGATACGGCAGATGCACTGGATAAAGTGGGAACAAGCGCAAAAAATGCTCAAAGCGGAATCAGAGCATTTGATAAATTGAAAGTTATTTCCACACCAAAATCCAGTGGTTCCGGAAGTGGTGCTGGTGGAGCAGGAATTGACCTTACCAAAGAAATCATGGATGCTACTGCCGAGTACGAGAAAGTATGGCAAGAAGCATTTGATAAGATGCAGAACACGGCTATGGGTTGGGCTGATAAGATAGAAAAACTTCTTGAACCTGTGAAAAAGTTGTTCAAGGATTTGTTCAATGGTGATTTTTTTGAAGCAGGACAAGATTTGTCCGGCATTGTAACAGGGATATTTAACTGGATGTCCGATGCTATTGCATCTGTAGACTGGTACCAAATAGGTCAAAACATAGGACAGTTCCTTGCCGGTATTGATTGGACTTCCGTATTTACATCTGTCGGAAATTTTATAGGACAAGCAATTACAGCGGCAATCGACCTGTGGAAAGGAAGTTTTGATGCAGCACCGATTGAAACCACGATTCTGACAGCAATAGGTCTTTTGAAATTTACTGGCTTGGGAGATATACTGTGGAAAGCAATCAAAGATTCCATTGTCTTGTCAATGGGTGGTAAGGCAGGAGCAGAAATCGGAGAAACAATTCTCGGAAATCTATTAGGAACTGGAGCGGCAACAGGAGCAGAGGGAGCCGCAGCGGCAGGAGCAACCGGATTGTTTGGTGGTATTAGTGCAGGAGCAGTAGCGGCAACAGCGGCTATAACAGCGGTTGTAGCAGGACTTGCACTTGTATATGCAACAAACGAGGATGTTAGAAAGAGTTTCAAGGAATCAATTTCTGCTATTGCAGAAAATCTTACTCCGGCAATGGAGTTTTTAACAACAACGGTTATACCGGATTTGCAGAGTGCATGGACAGGGCTTGTGGATGTTCTCACTCCGATAGGAGAATTTTTGAAGACTGCATTCACAAGCATATGGCAGGATATGCTAAATCCGGCATTAAAATATGTTGGTGAAGAAGTGCTTCCGAAATTGCAAAGTGCTTTTGAAAATCTTTGGAATGGAGTGCTTGTTCCGCTTGGAACATTCCTTGGAAATGTTTTGAATCCTGTGATTCAGATTGTTGCAGACATACTTACAGTGCTTTGGCAAAACGTAGTAGTGCCTTTAGCAGATGCATTAGGAAGTATTTTGGGAGCGGCTTTTGATGCGATAGTCGATAAAATGAATTTTGTGGTAGAACAAGTGAAACCAGTAATAGAAGTATTCACCTTCTTATGGGATAATGTTTTATCTCCCATAGTCACTCATTTGTGGGAAGATTTAAAGCCTGCTTTTGAAACTGTATTTAATGCAATAGGAAATATTATCAAAAATCTTGGAACAGCATTAAAAGGATTAATAAATTTTGTTTCTGGTGTGTTCACTGGAAACTGGAGAAAAGCATGGGACGGAATAAAAGATATTTTCAAAGGAGTGTTTAATGGACTTGTATCCATAGCAGAAGGATGCGTAAATCTGATTATTGATGGAATAAATGCTTTTATTGATGGTTTTGGCTTGGTTAGCGGTATATCGGAAGCTATAGGAATAAGCTTCAAGCCAGTACAAATACCTAAAATAAGTATTCCTAGATTTGAAACTGGCGGTTACGTTCCAAGCCGTTACACAATGTTCATGGCGGGAGAGAACGGTGTACCGGAGATTGCCGGGACAGTAGGAGGCAAGACAGCGGTTGCCGGTGGAGTGGAAATCACTGGAATCAAAGATGCCATCAATTCCACGGCACAACAGGAAATTGCACTTCTGAAACAGAATAATCAGCTACTGCAAGGAATCCTTGAAAAAGAGTTTGGAATCACAACAGACCAAATTGGAATTGCCGCAAGACAATACGGTCAAGAGCAATTTAACCAAAAACACAAGAATGTATATGTATTTTAACACAGACAGCACTTTGAATGGGTGCTGTCTATTTTTATGCAATAAGGCGGTGAGCGTATGTCAGCATATCAAGGATGGCTTTTAAAAATTGGAGATTACGTTATTGACCAGTCAAGATTTATAGCCGCTGAAAGTTATCAGCCGGCTGTAAATATGCAAGATGTAGACCCGTGGACTGATGCAAATGGATACGTACATAGAAATGCTGTGGAGCTAAAAGCATTAAGTATTGATTTTTCCACACCTGCGATGCTGACGGATGACGATTTGCAAGAGTTACTGTCCGGGATACGAAGCAACTTTATTGATGCAACGGAACAAGGATGTAATATCACAGCATACATTCCATTTTTAGGTCAATATGTCACACAATATGGATATATGGCTGATATAAAGCCTACAATCTACGGAACTTATGACGGAGAGATTAAATACAATCAGATAGAATTTTCATTTGTCGGAGGTGTAGCGAATGAGTAACTATACCTATGCGGATTTGTTTAATAAAAGCGCATCCAAAAAGGAAATCACAATTGAAACAGAGGACAAGTCTGTAAAAATCACCAACAGCGAAATCCATTTTGAACAGTTTGAATTAAAAGAAATACTATGTGATGATGATTACCTTACATTTGGACAGTGCAATGCATCACAGTTAAAATTTAAAATTTCCAACGTGTTCACAAGCATGATTGGGAAACAGATAAATGTTTCAGCTGTGATTAATGGACATACTGACACACCGTTTATTTTCGGCAAATACCGTGTCGTTTCCGATAAACCAACAGATGATAAGCGTTACAGGAATGTGACTGCTTATGATGCCATATACGACATTGGAGAGGCGGAAGTATCTTCCTGGTATAACGGATTAAAGTTTCCTTTGACGTTAAAGCAGTTCAGAGACAGCTTTTTTGCATATTTTGGTGTTGAACAGGTAGAAACCACATTACCTAACGACAACATGGAAGTGGCAGAAACCATAAAACCAAGCGAACTTTCTGGACAGACGGTCATGGAAGCAATCTGCTCGATAAACGGATGCTTTGGCCACATTAACAATGATGGAAAATTTGAATATGTTTTCCTTAAAGAAATAATATCCGGATTATATCCACAGAAAGGATTATATCCACAGAAAGGATTATACCCTAGAAAGGGTTCTGAAAAAGAAAAGGTTACTGGTGGAAAATACAAAACTGTTAAATATGAAGATTTTGTTTGCCAAAAAGTTACAAAAGTGCAGATAAGACAATCAGAAAATGATATTGGTGCAGTTTACCCGGATACAGAGATTACCGAGAACGACAACAGTTATATTTTGCAAGATAATTTCCTTGTTTATGGAATGGGTGCAGATGCCCTAGAAACGGTTGCAAGAAATCTGTATGAGGTTATTAAAGTTGTAAAATATAGACCTTATAACTGTGAAAAAATAGGAAATCCTTGTTTGAGCCTTGGAGAAGCAGTCAATGTATATACGGCTAAAGAAATCATAGAAAGCTATGTGTTGAGCAGAACATACAAAGGAATCCAACAACCGATAGACACCATATCTGCCACCGGAAAAGCACCAAAATACAGTGAACAAGTAAATGGAATTAACAAAAGTATAATTCAACTCCGCGGCAAGACTAATGAGTTGGAGCGTAATGTTGAAGAGACCCGGTCTGAGATAAAGGATGTTGAAAGTGGACTGGATACGAAGATTACACAGACAGCTGGAAAGATTGAACTTGAAGCAAAAAGGGCAATAGATGCAGAAGTAGAATTGGCGGCGGCAATCTCAGTTCAAGCAGACCAAATCAAGTTGAAAGTTTCAAAAGGTGATGTCAGTTCGCAGTTGAGTGTTGAGAGTGGACAGGTAAAAATTTCCGGTAATCGGTTCGTATTGGAAGCAGATAACTGTAGCATATCAGCAGATGGAACAATAACAGCAAGCAATGCAGTGATTAACGGTAGCATAAAATCGGTAGGTGAAGACGGAAATTACACAGAAATATCTTCTGGAAAAATCGAATTTTACAACGAAAATGTAGTAAGGTCGGGATTTATAAGAGGCAGTGGAGAACATTTGCTAATTGATGCAAATAGTGTGAGTGTAACAGGAATGCTTCTTGTTGGAAATGGTGCCACCAATTTATCTCAATCATATGTTAAGAGTATAGCCACAACTACAGGATCGTTTTCAAGTAAGACTGTAATAACAAATTCGACATTAACTGTGACTAGAAATTTTACCACAGGAAATGTAACAGATGTGAAAATAAACAATCAAACAGCGTTGGTAGCAGATTATCCAGGATATGGAACCACGTTTGTAAAAACAATAACACCGACAGGTGGTTTTTTATCGGTATCCGCTGGAATAGTAACAAGTTTTTCGTAGGAGGCATTATGATTAAAAAAATTTTTATACTGCAAACAATTTTAGGAAAAACAATGGAAGAAGTTGAAGTCGAAAGGTCAGAAATTCAGCAGTACATTGCTTTTACCCTTGGCTTTTCCACATTTACAGAAATCAATGCCACACTGTTTAACACGGAAGATGGCTATGGTTTTGAAGAGTTTATGAAGCAACTTATTGATATGTCGGATACGGTTGTCGTGCAGAGCGGATATGAGGTATCTGAACTATGCAAAAATCTGTATTCGTATGCAGAAGAGCAAGGAAAAGAAATCTATGTAAGGGAGAATTGATATGGCAGCAAATTTTGAGATTAAGAAATTAAAAAGCAACCTTGTGACAGTATTAAATCAAACACCGTTGCCTATCGAGGTGAAAAGGCTTGTACTGTATGAAGTATATTCGGAGACTAAACAGTTATCAGATATGCAGATTATGAAAGAGGAAAGCGAGGTATCTGCAGATGGCAATGAATAAGGTTTATACCAGAATTAATTGGGAAAATTCTCCCAGTGAGAACACGGATTTAGATGCATACAATCTTAATCAGATGGATTCTGCTATTGATGCGTTGGACAACCGTATCATATCACAGGATGCCTTAAAAGTAGACAAGTCTGCAATAAACGGAAACATTGCTGATTGGACTATGGATGAAACAACCGGTGTTATTACTATTACAAAATACAACGGTGAAAAGATTATTTTTGACCTTAATATTGAAAAAATACCTGTTGGATTTTCCATGTCTGATGAAGGAATCATTACCATGACTACAGAAGATGGAACACAGTTTACAGCTGATATTGGTTCTATGATTCCGGTATTAACATTTGAAGATTCTGCAACCATAGCTGTATCTGTGACTGGTACTGGAAAGAATAAGACTTATTCTTTTTCAATCAAAACAGGATCAGTAACAGATGCTATGCTACAGCCTAATTATTTAGCAGATATTAGAGTAGAATCCGCAAATGCATCTGCTTATGCGCAATCCGCAAATGCAAAATCTGTATTGGCTGAATCTTATGCCATAGGTGGAACCGGAACAAGAGAAGGAGAAGATACAGATAACGCAAAGTATTATATGGAGCAGGCAAAACAGCAAACAGGAGGTATACCTACAAAAGTTAGTGAATTAGAGAATGACGCTGGATATATCACCAAAGATGTTGACAATTTAACTAATTACTATGACAAGACTACTACCGACCAAAAATTAGCCAACATTGACTTGACTGATTATCTCAAAAAGACAGGTGATGCTTCCAACACAACCGTAACATTCACCGAGCCTACAGACCTTGCACAGCCGACCACAGGAGAGAAACTTGGTGGAATTATCGGTAAGTTTAGCCTTGCAATAAAGAACATCAAAACATTAATTTCTCTCATAGGCAATACTGATATTTCATCAATCGGTAATGGAACTGTCACAGGTGCGATTAGTGATGTAAATGGCAAGTTAAGTTTAATTGAAACAATAAACATAACCACTAATCAAATCGGTTTTTACTGCTATAAAAATGGTAAAACAGTTACCTTGATAATTAATAATGCTCAGAGGACATGGGAGAAAGGGTATGTGGCAGACGGATTCCCACGTCCAGTAAATAATATGGTATTTGATACATACAGCGGTGTTACATTTACAATGAACACTGATGGGAAATTATACAGTGATTCGATTACTGATAAATGGGTAAGTGTAGCGTTTACATACCTTACAAATGATTAGACTCCCATGCAAATTATCTTATTTGAACCCATGATGTTTTGATCTGCTGTATAAGTAAGTATAATCTGATTATTGACAATCGCACAGTTCGGGATTTTACCAGATATCTCTTTTATTGTAACCGTTCCAATATTAGCTGTATTAGCATGGTATTTTACAAGATAAATACCTGTTAAATCTACACTATATGTGCTACGACAATCAAAATTTATGACCAAATACAATTTAGATGACCAACCGCTTACACTTGCTAATGTAAATGTTAAAGTATTGCCGGTATTAGTGCCTTCAATAACTTTGTAATGTTGCAGTAAACTTAACTTGCCATTTACAGAAGTAATGATAACTGATGTATAAAGATTAGCAATAAAAATAAATCAATCAAAAAGAGCATGGTGTAAAATCCATGCTCTTAATTTTTATCTGATTCCCCAGTCACCGTCATTATTTACGAAACCAACCACATATCCTATCATGTCATCAATTATGTGTTCCGGGAGTATACTGTTCGGAGACATGAGCGGAACATATCTCCATTTTTTAACGCCATCTTCAATTATATAGGTTTTCACGACAATATATATCCCACCATTACTGGTCACAATACATCGTTCACCGTCTTGCGGTTCACGATCTGCGGAAAGGATAATAATTTCCCCAGGCAGATAAAACGGCATATAGTAGTCACAGGGAATTTTCAAACCGATATAAGCCTTGGATTTTATGTCTTCGGGCAAATTGTCTATGCACATGGGTTCCACAGCGTTTGTGGTTGCGATAATTCCATTCATAAGTTGTGGATTAAGGACAGAAATATACTTGTGCGATTTTTCAAGACTGAAATAGATTTTAGCTTGGTGACGTATGAAGTAACGGATAAGGTACAGAGAGTGTTTCGGCAGACTGCGGCATATCTTGACAGATTCCAACATCTTATCTTCCATAGTGCCGCAACCTACCAGTTCATCTACACTGATTCCAAAGGCTCTAGCAAGCGCAACAGCGGTAGATAGCTTTGTGTCGTTAGAATTACCGTATAGTAGTGAATTAAGCGTAGAATAAGGCAAATTAGCTTCATCTGCAAGCTTGTAAACCGTCATGTCCGGCTCATTGAGAAATTCATGGAGATTCCCACGAAAACTTAACATATAATTAGTACGGTTGACTGATAGATGTGTCGAAATTTCTTTGATTCGGTCTTTTTTTATCATGTTTATTGTCCCCCTTTCACATGATACACTTGTAGCATCCCTTGAAACGAGGGACATCAAGTTCTGGCGAGGGCGGTGTTTATTGGCGTTTTCACCGTCCTCTTTTTGTTGATATTTTACAACAATAAAAAACGTGAGTCAAATATATATTGATTGTTTAGAACGTATGTTCTATAATTGGGTATCGCTACTTTAGATTCTGCGGAGAATTAATGGGGAGAGGGGTGTGGTTACGATGAACGAAAGCAATGAATTTTACAGAGAGGAAATTGCAAGGATACTATCTGGAATAGAAGACAATGACATATTGAAATATGTCTATGTCATTGTCTCTGATATAGAGGGGGAAAAATGAAAAATCGAAAAAAAATAAATTGGGCGTTAATAATTTTGATTTACTTTTTAGGATTATTAACAAATTATTTCTTAAGATATACCTAATATTTTCTTTAAATATTCTGTAAATATTGGAGAGCATAATCCCATAAAGTACACTAAAACGTAAACAAGTTTTGGACCTATATAATCAATAATTTTTTTAAAAGGACTTATGTAATTATGCTCTTTACTTTTTACTATATGTATGTCTTCTAATGAATTTATTTTTATATATTTCATTTCTTCTAGTTCATTTATGTAATCAATAAAATCATCTATGGCAGAATCACCATAATCTTTTGAAATCCTACCTAATACAACATTGTTGTCTTTATTTTTTATTGATATTAAATAGCCAAAAAAATCATTATAATCTTTTATTTTTCTCTTCATTCCGCACCTCCGATTATCATTTTAAATGCGGAAAATGCAATACTTCTTTTTTGCTCCGAAAGATTGTAGTACTTAATCAATAAATCTTCCATATTGGGATCGTTTCTTAAAAAAGAAACTAATCTAGCATATTTTGCTGAATATTTTTCTCCATCTTCTTTGCCGGTCAACAAAAATTCAATAGAAACTCCTAAAAAATTCGCAATTACTTCTATACGGTCATCCGGGATAACTCCCTTTTTTAAACTTCTTATATATCCATTACTAAATCCGCAAGAAGTCTCTAATTTAGAAATGGCTATTCCCCTTTCTTTACATATAGATTTTACTCTTTCTACCGTAGTCATAGTGTCCTCCTAAAATTTAGACGATACTCTAAAAATATGCTTGACAAAATAGAGAACACTCTATATAATAAATTTAGGATTTAGAGGAAAGCCTAAATTTAAAAATGTTCTCTGTGGTTTCTTGGCAGTTACTATATTAGAACATTCTCTAAATTTTGTCAAGTTTTTCTCTAAATTCCTAAATCAAGAGAAAGGGAGTGATAGATTGAAATGCTACGACAACATTAAGGACATTTGTAAGAAGAGAGGATTGAGCATTAGATATGTTGAACAAACAGCAGGACTTAGCAATGGGATTATTGCAAAATGGAATGATTCTTCGCCTACTGCCGAAAACCTTAAAGCTGTTGCTGATGTTCTGAAAGTAAAAGTTGATACGCTGATGAACTAATAATATATGGGAGGATGATAAGCTGTGCAAATGATAAAAATAGACAAAGATATTTGCATTACCGGGGACAATCCTATCATACTTCAAGATTCCATTTGTGAAATATATTCCATGATATTTTACAAAACAAAGGAATATGAATCAGAGAACGACAGCAGAGAAAAAGAGAGAAAAAAGGAAGAACTAAATACACTTTGTAATGCTATAAATTCACTTTCTACAGCAACCACTTTATTGAAAAATATGATTTAGAAAGGAGAAACATGGAAGAATTACAGATATTTAATTCAGATGAATTTGGAACAATCAGGATAAAAACTATTGATGGTGAGCCTTGGTTTGTAGCAAAAGATGTTGCCGATAAACTTGGATATGCGCAGACGAGTAATATGATGAAGCGCATAGACGAGGATGATTCCAAATCATCCATTTTGGATGGTATGAATATGAAGTCTTCTTTAATAAACGAAAGCGGTTTATATTCTGCAATTATCGGAAGCAAACTTGATTCAGCAAAGAGGTTCAAACACTGGGTAACATCAGATGTTTTGCCGTCTATACGCAAGAATGGTGGGTACATAGCAAATCAGGAGAATTTGACACCAGAGCAGATTGTAGCGAACGCACTTATTGTAGCACAGAACATTATTGCACAAAAAGAGAAGCAAATTGAAGATATGCGACCAAAAGCAGATTTCTTTGACGCAGTGGCAGATAGCAAAACCGCAATTCCGATGGATAAAGTGGCAAAAATTCTCGGATTTAAGGACTTTGGAAGAAATAATTTATTTGCATTTCTGCGTGAAGCAGGAATGTTAAATAAATGGAATGTGCCGTATCAAAAATATGTTGATTGCGGATGGTTCCGTGTAATAGAGCAGAAATACACCAAGAATGGGGAGGAACATATATCTATAAAAACACTTGTTTATCAAAAAGGTATTGATGCAATTAGAAGAAAAATAGAAACACAGAGAAGTGTTTAGATGAAAGGAGACATTTAAGTGAATAACGTAAGAAAAGCAAATTACGATAGAGGACTTAAATATGGCAACAAAGTCCTGCACGGCAGTGATTTAAGGGATTTGGTAGGGCTTACTGTTTCGGATGTAAATTCCAACGCTGACGATGAAGAAGTCGTTGTATGGTTTGAAAGCAATGAACGAAATGTTGCTGTTTACTTAAGGGATGATTGTTTAGATGGACAACACATTGCAATCATTGACCATGCAAATGAAGAGGAAGAATCAAAGCTTCTTCTCAGACCCGTTACGGAAAATGACATAAAAGAATTTTCTTCAATGGTTTTGTATTACACAGATGATGTTTTTGGAGAAAACGATGAAAAAACCGGAGTGCGCTATGTATACTGCAATAATTTGGAATTAGAAGAATCAGAATTTTTCAAAGTAAAAAGTCTGTATGTCTTCCAAGATGGAAGAATTTTAACAGAAAGGTAAGCAGTGATATGAGAACAACAATAAAGCTGTTTCTTCCTATTATAATAGCACTCTCCATCACATTTACATCCACGGCACAGCCATCCGGCAGTTTTATCTCCGAGGAAGCGCAGGAATCGTGTGTAAAGTACGGTGAGGAATACGGCATCTGCCCGGAACTGCTCATGGCAATGATTGAGAAAGAATCGTCCGGCAGACCGGATGTGGAAAGCGGTGGTTGCAAAGGCCTGATGCAGATTTCTGACAGATGGCATAAAGAGCGCATGGAGCGTTTGGGAGTGACGGACATTTACTCTGTGGACGGCAATATCCATGTGGGAGCCGACTACTTGTCGGAATTGTTTGAAAAGTACTGTGATGTAGGAATTGTGCTCATGGTTTACCACGGAGAGAAGAACGCAGCTACAAAGACAGAATTAAGTGACTACGCTGACTGGATATTAACCAGGAGCGCAGAACTGGAAAGGATGAATGGAAAATGACGAACAGAGAGAAGTATGCGGAACAGATTCTTGATATTGCAGTAACTGGACATTCGTTCGCTATTAACAGAAATGGAGAAGTCAGTAGTTGCGGTAAAGTAACATGCGATGAATGTATATTTCGGAAAAATAAAGTTACTGATATTTCATGTAGAGAAAAAACAAAAGAATGGTCAGAGCAGGAATATGTAGAGCCTACGGTTGACTGGTCGAAAGTTCCTGTGGATACAAAGATTCTTGTAAGAGATTCAGAAACTGGACAGTGGAGTAGAAGACACTTCGCAAGATACGAAAAGAATAGTGTTTTTTCATTGCGCAATGGTTGCACATCTTATTCTGTTGCCGAATACGATGATGTTACAGATTGGAAATATGCCAAACTTGCGGAGGAAGATGTATGAGTGCCAAAAAGCGGTTTACAGTCAAAGGAGTAATCGGAAGATTCTTCTTTAATCCTAAAGAGTGGGAAATCGACCGTGAGACATCATTTTACTACCGACTGGTGAACCTTGAAACAGGAATGAAAAAATGGGTAAGAAAGGAGTATTTCCATGTTGAAGAAAGAAATTATCCCCATCGTCCGTGCGAATGAGATTTTGATTGCAGGACTGTTAGATGCAGGAATCTTGTATATCGGTGAAGACAACATGATTCACGCAGCAGAAGACTGAAAGCCGGAGGAATGAGGAAATGGAAAGGAAAATCAGAAAAATCTTGGTAGAACTTGGGATGAAACAGTACTTGCCTGGATTCCAGTACATCATCGAGGTTGAAACGCTGATGTTTGAGAACCGAAACAGAAGACTTTCTGAAATCTACCGGATTATTGGAGAGGAACACAACACAAATGAAAAAAGCGTGTATCAGGCGATCAAGTGGGTTGTTGATAAGATGAACCCAAGCACAGAGCTGTACAAGGAGATCAATGAGACAGACAAGCCGGTCTCAATCTATATGTTTGTTAATTCACTGTATTTATATCTTTGGGAGGATAGGAAAAATGAGGATTAAGCACATCTTTTTGCAGAATTTCTGCAAATTCTATGGATCTAACACACTGGACACAGACATTTACGACCGGACAGAGATTTCCGGAGTGAATGAAACTGGAAAGTCCACAATCAAGAGAGCAATTCAGTATATTTTTGGATGCCGTGACGAGAACGGCAGAGAGATCACCGGAATCAGACCACACGATAAGGACGGCAATGACATTGACGGAGATATTACCGCAGAAGTTACCGTGGAGATTGACGGTACAGACAAGGTCCTGAAAAAAGTATGCCGTCAGAACTTCAATAAGAAAGGCGAGTTTACCGGAAATGTCACGGATTACTATGTGAATGATATTCCAAAAAAGGCAGCAGATTTTGAAGCATTTTTGGAAGAGAGTGTATGCGGAAAAGATAAGTTTTCACTTTGCATCAATGCCATGACACTTCTGCTGAAAGGTGGCACGGATCAGAGAGCAATTCTTGCTGATATGTTTGGTCAGCACAGTAATGATGACATTTGCAATCAATTTCCGGAGTTTGAAGCATTAAGGACTGTTCTGCAGGACGGCACGGTTGATGAACTGAAAAAGCGTTGCAATACGCAGTTATACGGTACAATGGGAAGAAATGGAACCAAGGGCTTGCAGGATCTGTTAGATGAAATTCCGAGCCGTATTGACGAGGTGAGCCGTCAGAGAGTGGATATTGGCCTTGCGGATCTAGAACTGAAAAAGAAAGCTTTACTGGATAAGCTGTCAGAGAACATTAAGCAGCAGACAGATACGCAGAACAGCATGAATTCCTACGATAAGCTTTCTGATGGAATCATTGAGTTAAAAGGTCAGCTGAGCGCATTGCAGCAGAAAGCAAATGAAAAAATGGATGCTGATAGGAGAGAGAAGCGCACAACACTGAATCAGATTCAGAATGAGCATCAGAAAGAGTTGCTTAAGGCAGATACCATTCGTGAAGAGATTACCTCACTGGAAAATCGCATCGAACAGTATGAGCATAAGAGGCAGGACTTGAAGAAGAGTTGGGATTTGAATAAAAGCCTTAAATTTGATGAAAACTCTCTGATTTGTTCCTACTGTGGACAGGAATATCCGGAAGAGAAGAAAGAGAAGTTAAGAGAGGACTTTGATTCGCACAAGGAACATGAATTAAAACTTATCGAAAAAGAGGGCAAGGATTGCGCTAAGCATATTAAAGAAGATAGGGCAGAACTGGAAAATAAGCGTGAGGAACTGAAAAAGACAGAGGATGAAGTGGAGCGGTTGGAAAAAGAGATTGCCATTGCTGATAATGCCTTAAATTCCATTCCGGCAAGTGTGGATATTTCCAACACAGAAGAATACAAAGCTGTACAGTCAAAGATTGCAGAGAAAGAAGCTGCCATGAACCGCTATGCGGATGTGCAGAGCATGAGAATTGAACTGAAATGCGCAGAGGAAGAAATTAGGGAAGATATTGAACAGGTAAACAAGAAACTGGCCAGTGTAAGCATTAACGAGAGTGTGGATAAGCGTATCACAGAACTGGAACAGGAGCGCAAGAACATTGCACAGAAGATTACAGATGTGCAGGCACAGCTTGACCTGTTAAAGAAATTTAGCCGGAAGAAGAATGAACTGTTGGAATCTGATGTGAACGAGTATTTGGAGTTTTGCCACGTTAAGATGTTCAGACCGCTTTTGAACGGCGATACCGAGGAATGTTGCGACTTTATCTACAATGGAGAGCCTTACAGCAGAAACATGAACCACGGTGCAAAGATTTTGACGGAAATCGATATTTGTAGAGCGTTTCAAAAGAAGTGCGGTGTGGAGTTGCCGATTATGACAGACGATACCGAGAGCCTTGATCCTTGGAAGATTCCTGATGTTGACAGTCAGTTGATTATGTTCCGCAGAAGTGATGATGCGAGTTTGAAAGTGGAGGAAGTGAAGAATGAGTAATGAAGCAGAGAAACGCTACATTGTCGAGCGTGAGTTTGAACACGTAGGGTATAAATGCGTTGTGATATTTGGAAATATGGCTCATAGGTGCGGATATGTTGGCATTCCAAAGAATCATACGTTATACGGAAAAAATTATGATTACCATATTGAAATTAAAAAATCAAATATTTGGGGCAGAGAAGTAAGTGGCATTTTCCCTTTGCTTGGTGCTTGCATGGATGAAGATGAAAGAATCCGCATTGAAGCATATTTCCAGTGCCACGGTGGTATTACATACGCAGGCGGTGGAGAAAATTCAAATTATCCTATCAAAAGTGATTTATGGTGGTTTGGGTTCGATTGCGGTCACGCTGGAGATAAGGCGGATTTGGATTATGCAATACAGAAATTCCCAAGCCGTAAAGAAATTTATCAGATGCAAAAAATGATAGAAAGTAAATTTCCTGTTGGTGTCGATGTCGTTCGTTCAGAAGAATATGTTGCTGATGAATGCAAGAAGTTGGCGGAGCAATTGAAAGAGTTTGAAAGGAATGAAGAGAATGCAGATTAAGAAAGAAACAGTCATTTCTGTTCTGACAACGAATGGAGAAACAATTAATGTCGGTGACACCGTGGTTTTTAATGCAGAGGGCAAGTGCTACACGGGTGTTTACATGGGTCTGACAGATCGTGGAGCCTTGAAATTCAAGGGAAAGATTTCCGGTACTGATGTCACATGGAACGTGATGCCTAAGAGCATTATGGAAATTTGCAAGGCTGATGTAAAAGTGAAAAATGATGAATTTGGCAAGTTTATGAACGAGCCGGAAAGTGAGAAATAAGGATATGGAAAAACGTAAATTTAAAGTTGGAGAAAGATACAAAAGCAGAATGATTTTAGACAATGCTGCGGTAATTGAAATCACAGAAATCAATGGTGACTTTGTTTCTTACAAAGATGTCGAAAGAGAAACTAGTGGTAGGAAAATGTTTGAAATTGGTTCTATATTTTCTGATAATTTGGAAAAAGTCGGAAGTGAAACCATAGTAATCTACCGCAATGACAACAAAGTAGTTGCGTTGGACAAGTCCACTGGCGAGAAAGCAGAAGCCAAGTGCAATCCGGCTGATGAATTTGATTTCCGTACTGGTGCTAAGTTGGCTTTTAATCGGCTGATGGGCGAAGATGTCAAGCCTGATAACGGTGTCCGTGAGGTGAAGAGAAAAGCTAAAGTCGGTGAGTACATCAAGATTGTTGATGCGATGCCTTATTTGATTCCTTATAAAAACGGAGATATATTTAAGGTTATTTCTACAAGTAAACCTGGAGTTGTAATTGAGAAAGACGGAAAACCAGTTACATCGGCATGGCACAGAGAGTACGTTGTTCTCGAAAACTACAAGCCGGAAGAAAAAGTGCAGGAAGAGGATGACAGCGAAATCCATGTCGGTGACATGGTAGAGGTGACACGAAGCGGTGGTTGATATTCAGAATACAATACATGGAGTGGACTTGGAAATTATAGGCAAAATTTTGTTAAGGGAGTTCCTGTTGAAGATGGGATGATTGCAAAGGTTTTGAACATTGCGAATCATGATGACGTGCACGGCGAATGTAAACCTCTTGCACTGATTCAGAATCCCAAGACAACCCAGGTATTCATCATCAATGTCGAAGGACTTAAGAAAGTAGAAAGGTAGGTACGAGGTATGGCAGAAGAAAAGAAACAGGAAGTAATGACACAGGAAAAGGCAGAGGTAAAGGAAATCAAGAATAAGGTTACAGATTACAGTCTTGGGATTTTTGGAACATCCGACAATTTTATTATGGCAATGCAGATGGCAAAGGCACTGGCTGATTCAACGATTGTTCCGCAGACATATCAGAAAAATCCATCTAACTGTTTGATCGCCATTGAACAGGCACAGAGACTTGATGTTAGTCCAATGATGGTTATGCAGAATTTGTATGTTATCCATGAAAGACCTTCATGGAGTTCAAAATTCCTTATTGCTGCGATCAACAACAGTGGCAAGTACGACATGGAATTACAGTTCGAGGAAACGAAAGATAAGGACGGCAAACCTTTTTCCTGCCTTGCGTGGACTATGAAGAACGGCAGAAGAATTGAGGGAATGGTCGTTGACATGGAAATGGCGAAAAATGAGGGTTGGCTTGGCAAGAATGGTAGCAAATGGAAAACCATGCCACAGCTTATGCTTCGCTACCGTGCCGCTTCATTTTTTTCAAGCCTTAACTGCCCGGAACTGACACTTGGATTGTACACTAAAGAAGAAATAGTTGACGGTGATTTCAAGGAATATCCTATGGAGAACGTTCAGGAGCAGGTTCAGAAAGAGATTTCACAGAATGCCAACGCTGTACCTTTTGAGGAAGTTACCACGGACAGCACGGAACAGACCATTGCCAGCGCAGAGACACCGGATTGCTTTAAGTAGGAGGAAAACAGATTATGATTTTTGTAAAAGTAGGTATTGTACTGTGGGTTGCGTTTTTTATTGTTCGGTTTTTTGTATGTTCATCTATTAGCACAATAGAAAAAATCACTATTGCATACACCGGAAAACTCAAAATGACACCGATGAGATTTATTATGCTTATTTTATTTATCTCAGCTATTGCAGACAGCTTCACAGCACTGATTTGGTTTTTGTTTTTCAGATAGTGGGGTATCAGCTGATGAAACTGAAATGTTTAGGCTCCGGTTCTTCCGGTAACTGCTATCTTCTGACTGCAGATAACGGTGAAACACTTTTACTGGATGCAGGACTTCCTATCATGGACATAAAACGTGATCTTAACTGGAATATTAAGTGTGTTGTGGGTGCGATATGCACCCATGCGCACAAAGACCACTCATTATCCGTATCAGACCTTGAACACATTGGAATACCAGTATTTAAGCCGTATGAGAGTTTAGAACCTATGGAAATAGGGTTTACTGGTGGAAAAATAATGGCATTTGACCTTACTACACTGGATGGTAAGTGGACACATACCAACGCTGACGGTTCAGAGTGTCCTTGCTATGGATTTCTGATAACCCACCCGGAAATGGGAAAACTTCTGTATATTACCGACACGGAGTTTTGCAAGTGGAGATTTGCAGATGTAAACCACGTTTTAATCTCATGTAACTATCAGAAGAAGTACATTGATGATGAAAATGTTGCGAAAAGGAATCACGTTTTTCGTGGTCACATGGAACTTGGAACTGTGAAAGATTTTGTGATGGCTAACAAAACAGATGGCTTGCAAAACGTCATATTGTGCCATTTAAGCCGTGATAATTCTGATGCTGATGAATGTGTTGCAGAGGTCAAAAAGATTGCTCCTATGGCTCATGTGGACGTTGCACAGGGCGGTAAGGAATGGATTTTGAAGAATGGAAAGGAGTGTCCGTTTTGAGTGGTGGAAGTTTTGGTTATTTGTGCTACAAAGATGTGCCGGAACTGATGAACAGTTCAAGCATTGCAAACCTTGAAAGCATGGTGCAGCACTTACAGGAATACGGTTACGAGGACATAGCACGAGATACACAGCGGTTGATTGAGTATATCCAGTCGGCAAGTATCAGAATTGAGGTTTTGAGCGAGAATCTTAACGGTGTTTTCCATGCGGTAGAGTGGCATGAGAGTGGAGATATTCGCAGAGATACCATGATTGCTGAACTGGAAAAGTACAGAAATGGTGGTGCGAATGGCTGACACATTTTATAGACCACTTACACCACAATTAAGAAGTGAAATAATGCAGAGCATTGATTCAAACATATCCGAACTGAATACCTGTCAAAGCAATTCTTTAGTAAATATGCAAAAGACAGGATATGTGGCATTGAGAAATATTATAAATGCTTTGCCGGACGGATATTTGATTCCATTTGAAAGGCGGTGAAGTGGTTGGCTGATTGGAAGAACGTAGCAAAGGCAAAAGCCATTGAGAAAAAGAACCGTGAGCGCATACTGGAAGTTAATCCACACATAGACGATGGAAGTGGAATTTACTTTCTGACAAGAACAGACGAGGACGGTTTTCGATATGCCTATATCGGGCAAGCGGTAAATTTGCTTTCAAGGCTTGCCGGACACCTTAAAGGCTATCAGCACATAGACCTGTCAATCAAAAGTCATGGACTGTATTCCACGGACAACATTTACGGTTGGAAAATAGGCTTTATGCACTATCCGGCAGAACAACTTGACAAGTGGGAACAATACTGGATTAAGAAGTATGCGGACGTTGGTTATCAGCTTCGCAACAAGACAGCAGGTGGTCAAGGTGATGGCAAGAAGCAGATCGCAGAGTACCGACCGGGAAAAGGTTACCGTGATGGGCTGGCACAAGGCAGAATCAACCTTGCAAGGGAACTGGCGAACATAGCTGACAAACATTTGGTTATCAGCCTTAAGCCGGAGAAACAGAACAATTCCATATCACAGAAGCAGTTTGCGAAGTTCATGGAACTTCTACATGGAGAAAAGGACGGTGAATAATATGAAAGTATATATTACAAAATATGCACTTAGTACTGGAATCATAGAAACTGACGATGCAGAGATTTGTTCAAATATTTCCGAAGATATGATAAGTTCTAAAAAATATGGAACTTTTCACGGAAATGATTGGCACAAAAAGAAGGAAGACGCAGTTTTAAGGGCAGAAGTAATGAGAATAAAGAAAATTGAATCATTAAAAAAACAAATTGAAAAATTTGATAAAATGAAATTTTCTTTGTAGAGTTCAAGCATCACAGAACTTGGAGGTGATACATAAAATGCCAAAACGATATGACAATCCGCAGGAAATTTTGAAAATCATGCGGCAGACAGAACTTTTGAGACAATCAGCAGAAAGAAGTCCATTCACTGGGATACTGACACTGTTCTGCTATACCTTGTGGAAAGACTACAAGTACTCACAGACTAAGCTTTCTGACTTCTGCTTTAAATTCACCGAGTACAATGAAAAGTACGAGAATGAGCCTTATACGGAGTTGCAGAGCAGACTTAACGATTTTGCAGACTGGACGATTGAGTACAAGGAATTTACAGAAGCAGATTTTCCAAGATACAAGTCGGCAGTAGCGCAGAATTGCATTCGTGAACAGGTCAGATGTAACAACCTTATCAATGAGTTGTCCACCAGGTACATTCTATATGGAATGGTAATTCTTATGGAAGATGGATTTGGTAAGAAGAAGCTGACGAATTTCAAGAATAAGTTTTCAGACCATATGGACAAAGCCGGAGAAAAATGCAATGGAAAAGATTTCATGGACTTGTGGAGAGAACTGGTGGAAAACACTGGAATCTATATAGAAAAGCCTATTTTTGAGTAAGGAGTTCTAAATGGCAGAAAAACGAATGTTCAGTTCAAAAATAATTGAGAGTGATGCTTTTTTGGATATTCCTGCTACGGCTCAAATGCTTTATTTCCATATCTGTATGAACGCTGATGATGACGGATTCGTGAATAACCCACGGAAAATCATAAGGATGTGTGGTGCTTCTGATGATGATTTGAAGATACTTATAGACAACAGATTCCTTTTATCTTTCGATAGTGGTGTTGTGCTTGTAAAGCACTGGCGGATTCAAAACTACATTCCACCGGATCGTTACAAGCCGTCATGCTATGTGGATGAAAAAAGCAAAATAGGTGTAAAGCTAAACGGAGCATACACCACAGACCCTAAAAAGATGGTTTCTCCCGTAGAGGGAAATCCAAAGAAGCGTTGTTACGACAACAAAATCAAACTTGATAAGAGGTGATATAAATGCAAATGACAGGCTATGAATTGTTGGAAAATTATGAAAAAGCGGAGGATAAGGACAAGCAGATTCAGATTCTTGCGGATTTGAACCACATTCCGGTTGATATGGTGAGTTTTGTGATTGATAACAGTGAGAAATTCGATGCTTCAGAGACACCGTTATCCACAGAAGAATTTGCAAAGTGGTGTGAAACGGAACTTGACCGTGTAGATGCTCATATCCATGCACAGGAAAAATATTACAGAGAAATTTGCAATGTATACGGAATCGCAAGTACATACGGGAAAAGGAGCGTAGCTGTATGAGAGAGGGAACAGGAAACTTTCAAAACGGTGACTTACTCTACATGGCTACACATCCGGTTGCTAATGCTATTAGAATCGGACGCACGAAGCCGTATGACTGTAGCTATCCAGTGATGGTGGATAGACCTAGGATCAAGGAAAGGAGCAAGTATGGAGAGACTGACAGAAAGAAATCCGTCATGGATTGATGATGAAATGTGGGAAAGGGCATGCGAACCGGATTGTGAGGAAATAGATGCTGTTTATCGAAAACTCAAAGCCTATGAGGATGCCGAGGAGCAGGGAAGATACGGCAAGTGGATCCCGGTAAGCGAGAGACTGCCGGAAGATTATGTTCCGGTCAATATTACATTGGTAAACCACAATCCGGATCCTTATTATGCAAGCATTAAAGATGTACCGTTCACAGCAACTGGTATCTGCTACGAGGGGGAATGGTACTGGTATTCGGTAGTATGTGAAGATTATCTCAAGGAATACGGATATTATGAACCTGATGTTGTTGATGATGAAATTGAAATCACAGCCTGGATGCCACTGCCGGAACCGTACCGGGAAAGTGAGGTAGATAATGGCGAAGTGTAAGAATTGCAATAATTTATATAATCTATCAGACGAAGAGTGGTGCCCAAAGATTAACGACAGCCCACATTTAGACATTGAGCGTGACTGCGAGAACTACGCTCCTATGACCAACGCAGACCGGATCCGCAGCATGACGGACGATGAGCTGGCAGATTTTTTAGTGACAGTAGAATCATACGGTTATCACGACCAGAGCATATCGGGAACCTACGAGATGAATGAATGGCTCAGGGCAGAAAGCGAGGGTATATGACTAGGGCAGAGACAACGAAGTTTCTCGGCGAGCTACTGAAAAGAGATAGATTTAGAGGCATGGGTAAGTACTGGGCAAGCGAGGTCAGCATTGACGCATTTACCGCTGCTGGAAAGGGCGGTCGAGTGGATTTTATGCAGTTCGTCCCACAAAATCAGTGCTCGGTAGGAGCATTGGAAAAGGGAATCTTTATATGTTATGAAATCAAGAGCTGTAAAGAAGACGTATACAGCGGCAACGGCTTAAATTTTTACGGAGAAAAGAACTACATAGTAACCACGATGCAGTGCTATAAGGATATTCTCCCGGACCTAAGGAACGGAACATTTAATGAGCATTTGCGTAAGGCAAATCCAAAATCATCTGCACACTATGGAATTATGGTTGCTGTGCCGGTGATGAGGGACAAGTATAAAGAGTTTGAAGAGCCTACGCCGATTTCGAGTGACATCTCGTGGAGACTTGAGATCATTCAACCATGCATCATAGGATCGCGCGAAAAATCATTAACGGAGCTTCTGTTTTGCATGGTGAGGAGCGGAAAGTGAGGATCATGAATGACACAGTACTGTAGATATTGTTGCTATCTATGTGTAGGAGATGCAAATTATTGCAGCGAGAAACAACAGACCATGAGTGACGCTGTAGCAAAGTCTCCGAACCGGTGTCACAGCTTTGCTCTCAATCCCATAGATGCATTTGGGGAAAATGAGAGAGGATATAAGCCACGGGAGCCTAAGAAGAAGCAGTGCGACGGTCAGATGAGATTGGAGGTGTAGAGGATGCAGAATAGATATTTATTCAAGGCAAAACGCAAGGATAATGGGGAATGGGTGGAAGGTTTTTATTTTTGTATGACGCATACTGATGGTAGGCACACACACCATTTCATTATTCCATTAGGAGCAGATTTGAGCCTAGGGACACCTGTTGAAAAAATACAGGTTGAGGTCGATCAATCTACCATCTGCCAGTGTACTGGACTTAAGGACAAGAACGGTAATCTGATTTGGGAGAATGATATTGTAAAAGACTTATTTAGTGATGTTTGCGCGCAAATCAAATACGGCAGTTATCAGAACTGCTTTGATAGCACCAAAACTGAACACGTTGGATTTTATGTATGCTGGTCAGACAAGTATACTAAAAGATACAGAAAAGATTTAGGCTATTGGATAAACATGGTTGATGCAAAAATTGTCGGTAGTAAAATTGATAATCCGGAACTGTTGGAGGTGCAGAAATGATTAAAGGTAAAAAAGTAACCATGAATGATAAGTATTATGTATCGGAGAAGAATAAAGGCAAGGTATTTAAGGTTGTCAGCGAGCCGTACAACATGTGTGGAACGATGGTTGTTAAATTAGAAGGATTTGCCGGATGCTATGCCTTGGATGGGTTGACGGAGGTGCCGGAATGACAGAGAATGAAGCAATAGACGAATTAAATATGTCTATAGATTTTGCGAAGATGTGTACGGAAAATCCTGAAAGGAAAAGAGAAGTGCAAGGCTATGAAACAGCAATCAAAGCCCTTGAAGAAATCCAGCAGTACCGTGAAATCGGCACAGTGGAAGAATGCCGGGCGGCAATGGAAAATCAGAAAAAGGGATTATCAGTTGATGAAGCAAAAGCGATAGCTGCAAAAGCAATCTGCATCGGATGTGCGTATTTAACAGGCTATGAATGCAGCTACAAGGGCGGAAATTGTATGACCAGTAAGCCAATGTTGGAAAGTGTATCAAAATATTTTGATGATTGGAACAGGAGGGTAAACGATGATATGGTATCAGAAAATTAAACCATTCGTTCCAAAATACGCAAACTACGATTATGCGAGAGTTTACGACAGCAACGATAAAGCTATTGGATGGATAAGGATTTATCATGAGTACAGGAGTGTGAACGATGCGGATTGTGATTGAGATTCCGGAAGAATTTGAAGCGGATTATAACGTAAACAGGTTTTCAGATTTTTTCAGTCGAGTAATGACTGACATAGATTACAACGGAATATGCGGCAACTACGAACAGGAAACGGCTGATGTGCTGGCAAAAGCGTTTAAGAACAGTAGAGTTATTCAGGAGGTAGCATATAAAGGCGGACGGTTGGTTGATGCTGATAAGCTCTATAATAACCTTGCGGATAAATTAAAATGGTTAATGGGATACGGAGACGGTGTTTATCTTTCTATCGGCAATGATATCCGTTGTGCGGTTGCCAATCAGCCGACCGCCTACGACCCGGACAAGGTCGTGGAACAGTTGGAAGAACGCACAGCATTCCTTAAAGACTGTACGAAGTATGGAAACAAGACAACAGATCAGCAGTCAAAATCCTACGACACTATGATGATGTACGAGGTCAAGGATATGGTAGATGATTTGTTGGAGATTGTAAAGGCAGGTGGAACAGATGGCAATTAAACCGATTTTATTCAATACAGAAATGGTTCGGGCAATTCTGGACGGGAGAAAGAGTTGCACCAGAAGAATTGTAAAGCCGCAGCCGCAAGGCAGACTGTGCTATACATTCGCAGGGTGTGATTGTGGTACTTGGGGATATCCAAGTAAAACAGCATATGAAAACTGGGGAGATGAATTCAAACTTCCAGAGGATATCACGGATGAAGAACTAAAAAGAAGGTGGAATCTACCATATCACACTGATGATATCCTTTATGTCCGAGAAACATGGGAACATTTTGAATGTTGTTGTTGTGAGGGAGACGAACATGGAAATTGTTACCGAGAACCACAACAGAGCGTCTTGAATAAAAGCTGTGGCTGTTATATGTACCGGGCAACAGATGAAATATATGGAGATGCAAGGTGGCACCCATCCATCCACATGCCGAAAGAAGCCGCACGTATATGGCTTAAGGTTACGGATGTGATGGTGGAGCGGTTGCAGGATATGAAAGACGATGATGCAGAAGCAGAGGGATGTTTCGATTATACATCAACAGCACTTGGTTTTCCCGATGTATGGGATTCCACCATCAAGAAATCCGATCTTGACAGTTACGGCTGGGATGCGAATCCGTGGGTGTGGGTAATCGAATTTGAGCGGTGCGAGAAGCCGGAAGGAGTGTGACGCAGATGGAACCCATTGATTACACCGCCCTGTACGAGCAGAACGAGGACTTTAAGAGGTACGTTGACCGATACTGCGTAAAGCACCGAATCAGCGTTGCAGAAGCCTTACAGCACTACCTTGTGCGCATGGCAGGACGGATGTACAAGGAACAAGCAGAAACGATAGTTAGATAAAACCAAGAAAGGAGCCGAGACTCTGGCCAGAGTGAAGCATATGCGGTCTCCTTGAAAAAATGAAAAAATTAAAATGTGAGATTTACAGAGATTCAATGCAGAACTATAAGAAATATGCCATACCTCCGGCACAGCTTATCATTGCCGATGTCCCGTATAATGTCGGCAAGAACTTCTACGGCAGTAACCCTATGTGGTACAACGGTGGGGATAATAAGAACGGAGAAAGCAAGCTGGCAGGCAAGGCGGCATTCAATTCCGATTTCAACTTTAATCTGTATGAGTATTTCCATTTCTGCTCAAAGATGCTGAAAAAGGAAGACAAGAATATCGTTACCAGGGGAAGAAGTAGCAACAGTCCTTGCATGATCGTGTTCTGCTCTTTTGAACAGATGTCTACGCTGATTGATGCCGCCTATAAACATGGATTCGTCCATTACATACCGTTGGTATTTGTTAAAAATTACAGTCCGCAGGTGCTTAAGGCAAATATGCGTGTGGTTGGTGCTACTGAATATGCTCTTGTGTTCTACCGTGACAAGCTGCCGAAGTTCCGAAACGGTGCAAGGGTTGACGAGGACGGAAAGACGATCCGTGGCACTGGGAAAATGATTTTTAACTGGTTCAGTTGGGAGAAAGACGGAAAAGATATTCCGAAAATCCATCCGGCACAGAAGCCGGTATCGGTGTTGAAAAAACTAATAGAGATTTTTACAGATCCCGGTGATGTAGTGATTGATCCTTGCTGTGGTAGCGGTAGTACATTGAGAGCAGCCGCAGAGATAGGGAGAAGTGCATTCGGATTTGAGATTGACCGCAACTTTTATCAGAGAGCCAAAAATGAGATGATTGTCTTTGAAAGAGATAATCAGATTAGTTTTGAGGATATTCCGGGGGTGATGCCGTAATGGATTTTGGATATTACAACATGGATTGTATGGATGGGATGAAAGAGTTCCCGGATGGTTACTTTGACCTTGCGATTGTGGATCCACCGTATGGCTTACATGAACATGGTGGCAAAAATAGGAATACATATGTTAAGCAGAAAAATGGAACAAAAACATATGTAAAGGACGGTCAGTACGAAAACAGAGGGTGGGACAATGAGCCCCCATCTAGGGAATACTTCGAGGAATTGTTTCGGGTATCCAAAAATCAGATTATATGGGGATGCAATTACTTTGATTTTACTTTGGCTGGTGGTCTTATCGTATGGGATAAATGCAATGATGGTTCTGACCAGTCGGATGCAGAGGTGGCATTCTGCAGTCTGACTAAAAGGATAGACATATTCCGGTATATGTGGCGTGGAATGTTCCAGGGGAAGTCCATTACTGAAGGAACTATTCAGCAGGGGAATAAGGCGTTGAACGAAAAGCGTATCCACCCTACACAAAAACCAGTGGTACTATATGAATGGCTCCTAAACCGCTATGCAAATCCCGGAGACATTATCTTGGACACTCATGTAGGCAGTGCCAGCAGCTTGATAGCCTGCTACAGAACCAACCATCCATATGTTGGATTTGAACTGGACAAGCATTATTATGATTTATCCAAAAAGAGATTAGATGCAGAAATGGCACAAATGCGATTATCTGATTTTATGCCGGAGGTGCTGCCATGATTAACGGAGAACTAATCGTTGACAACTTTGCCGGCGGTGGGGGCGCGTCCACCGGAATAGAGATGGCAACCGGATACAGTGTGGATATTGCAATCAACCATGATCCGGAAGCTATCCGGATGCACAAGGCTAATCACCCAAACACAAAGCATTACTGTGAGGATGTGTGGCAGGTAGATCCGGTCGAAGCCTGCAATGGGCATCCGGTAGGTCTTGCCTGGTTCTCACCGGACTGCAAACACTTCAGCAAAGCGAAAGGCGGTAAGCCAAAGGATAAGTTTATCCGAGGTCTTGCATGGGTAGCCTGCAGATGGGCAGGACTGGTACGACCAAGGGTAATCATGTTGGAAAACGTGGAAGAGTTTAAGACCTGGGGACCGCTTAATAGAGGGCATCATCCCATTAAGAGCAAGCAGGGAAAGACATTTGAACGGTTTGTCCAGCAGCTTACAGATTTAGGCTATGAGGTGCAGTTTAAGGAATTGGTTGCAGCCGATTACGGTGCGCCCACCATGCGAAAGAGATTTTTTATGATCGCGAGGTGTGACGGGAAGCCCATCATCTGGCCGGAGCCGACACATGGACCAGCTGACAGTGAGGCTGTTAAGGCTGGTCTCTTAAAACCGTATGTGGGTGCATACACGCAGTTGGACTTTTCCTTGCCGTGCCCCAGCATCTTTGACACTTCGGAAGAGATCAAAGAGAAATATGGAATCCGGGCGGTGCGACCGCTGGCACCGAAAACGATGGAGCGGATTGCAAGGGGATTGAAAAAGTTTGTATTCGAGAATCCAGAGCCATTTATTATTCAGTGCAACCACGGCGGCGAGCGTAGACCGAACGATATCCGTGATCCGATGCCAACTATAACCGGAAAGCACGGTTACGGTGTGGTAGAACCCTACATGATTCCTATTGGATATGGGGAAAGAGACGGGCAAGCACCCAGAGTACATGATATAGAGAAACCATTGCCAACCATAGTTGGAAGTGGAAAACATTATCTGTGCGAGCCTTACATGGTACAGATTGGGCAGACTGGATTTACGGCAGACAGAAGCAAGGATGTGAGAGAACCGCTCACAACCATAGTAAGCAAGAATGAACATTGCCTGATAAGTCCTACTCTGATCCAGTACCATTCCGAGACGGCGCAGGGAGAAGTCCGCGGGCAGACCATAAAAGATCCAATCATGACCGTGGATGGATCGAACCGATATGGACTGGTTACCTCATTTCTGCATAAGTATTATGACGGTGGCTACAAGGGAGCAGGAGAGAGCGTAGAGAAGCCATTGCCGACAATTACCTCATGGGACCATAACAGTGTGGTGACGGCAAACTTGATCCAAATGAATAATCACTGTGACGGTCGGGACGTGAGGGATCCAATACCTACAATTACAGCCGGCGACGGGCACTTCGGAGAGGTTAGAGCCTTTTTGATTAAATATTATGGGGATGCTACCGGTCAGGACATTGAGCAACCGCTTGATACGGTTACGACCAAAGACAGATTTGGGTTGGTGACAATTGAGGGCGTGGATTATCAGATTGTGGATATCGGGCTTCGGATGCTGGAGCCGCGGGAACTGTACGGATGCCAGGGATTTCCGGACGATTACATAATTGACCATGATTACACAGGAAAGACCTACCCGCGTAGTGAACAGGTCCGCCGATGTGGCAATGCGGTATGTCCACCGATTCCCGCGGCACTGGTGAGGGCAAACCTGCCGGAATTATGCGTGGCAGAGCGTACACCGAACATGAGAATAGAAGCAGAGCAGACCGGGCAACTCCGGTTTGCGTAGGAGGATTTAGAGAAGGAGCGGAATATGGAAAAAATAAAAGTAAGTGACATCGAGATAATTGTCACTGGAAAAAAAGAAAAACCTTATTTTGAAATAAAATACAGAGAGGTAGGAAAGCGACATTACAATATTGGTTTCAGTTCATACAACCTGGATTATGTCTTCGACTGGAAAGAAAAGAGTTTCTATGTGATTAAGCCAAAAAAGAATATCTTTAGAAAAATATTTAGGATTTAGGAGGTAGAGATGAGCAAACGACCGGAAATTACAAAGGAACTATCCATGTCATTGGAAAAATACATAAATCCTAAAAATGACACAAGAATTTATATGGCTAAAGAGGTCACATTTGATTATGCGACAACACATGCAATCAGAGTGGACTATATGAAATTTAAGCCTGTTAATAACACAGTTTCCGGAATTGAAAAAGGGGATTTCTATTGTTATGAAGTAAAATCTTCTATTGAAGACTTCAATTCAGGACACGGCTTGAACTTTATAGGCGATTACAATTATCTTGTGATGCCAGAAGAAGTTTATGCGGCGGTTTCAAATAAAATTCCTTACTTTGTAGGGGTACTTGTTCCAACAGAAAGCAGTTGGCGTAATAACTGGAGAGAATTGACAGTAATTAAGAAGGCAAGACGCAGAGACAGAGAAAAACCATTATCAGAAATGCTTTTTATGATGTTTCGTTCTGCAGCAAGAGACAGATATAAAATTCATTAAACTGAAAGTTAGTGAAGGAGACGAAATGGAGATATTCAAAAATATTCTATTTAACATTTTAGTTATTATCGGACTTATTGCAATTATCCTTACCGCTATCTGGTGGTCGTTGGAATTACTCAATAAGATGTTCAAGTTCACGAAGTACATTATCATGTACCATGAATACAAGAGAAAAGAAGAATTATACGATCTGCGAAATAAGGTTATCGTAGCAAAGGACGGAAAAATATCCTATTCCTGTTTTGGAGATATTGATGAAGAGATCAAGATTCTCAACAAAGGGATAAAGTATTGCGAGAAAATAAAGAACTTGAATGAACGATTAACTAAATTTTAAAAAGGAGACTGGCTTATGAAGTTGTCAAAACTGACTAAGCCGGAACTTGATGAAATCTTCCGGAACGCCAATTTTACGGAAGAGGAAGAGAAAGTGTTTTGGTTGCTTGCACGAGGTAAGAGTTTAGAGCAGATATCTGCAAAAACTTTTCTTCCAATAGCAACCGTAAATAGAAGAGTAAAAAGTATAAAAGATAAAATCGGAGGTGAAGAAGTTTTGAATAAAACGGTTCCTGTATGGGAAAAAGTAACACTAACACTTGATGAAGCTGCCGAATACAGCAATATAGGAATAAATAAAATCAGAGAAATTTCCAACAATCCAAGATGTAATTTTGTAATTTTTGTAGGGAAAAAACGTTTAATAAAGCGAAAAGAATTTGAAAAATTTATCTCTGACAATGTGGAATTGTAGACATTCAAAGCCTTATGTGATAAAATATCAGATTGCATAAGGCTTTTCTCTTAAATGGAAAGGAGTGTAAAGTTTTGGGAAAAGACCTAAAAGGAAAGGAACTTGGAAAAGGTATAAGCCAAAGAAAAGACGGATATTATGTTGGAAGATACACTTCAAAAAATGGAAGGCGTATTCAAAAATTATTTTTAAAGGCAAAAGAGTGTCAAAAGTGGCTTGCAGATAACCAGTATTCAGATGAACATAGCAATATTGATTTTCCGCAAGACATGATTGTAAGCGCATGGTACGATTACTGGATTTCTATAAAAGAGAAAACAGTAAGACCGAATACGGTAAGAAATTACAGAGAAAGATATAATAAAAACATTGCTCCTGTTATAGGACATAAGTTGCTGAAAGAAGTAAATACGATACATTGCCAACAGATTATGAACAATATGTCAGATGATGGTTATAAGACCACTACAATATACCAAGCAAGGATAGCACTTTATAATATGCTTGATTATGCCTATCAAAATGACATAATTTCTAAAAACCCATGTACTAAAATGGTAAAGTACGACATAGGAAAACCGTCAGAAAAGAAAGAAGCACTTACTATTGAAGATCAAAAGAAATTCTGCCATGAAATAGTTGGTTGCCCTTATGAATATCAATACCTTTTTATCTTGCAGACTGGTTTAAGGACTGGTGAATTGGTTGCTTTAGAATGGAAAGACATTGATTTCAAAAATAAGACCATGATTATTTCTAAAACTATGGAGTACCGACATTCGACTAAAGAGTGGAGAAAAGGAGAACCGAAAAGTAAATCCGGGTATCGTACTATTCCATTGACAGATGAAGCAATTCGATTGTTGAAATTACAGAAGAAGAAAAATCAGTTATTACCTTTTATATCTTTGGAGTGGAAAGATGTCGTATTCGTTTGTAAAAAAGGTACGCCAGTTAAAAATAGTACATACGACACAATGCTTTTTAAAGTATGTGAAAAAGCAGGTATACGAAAAATTGCAATGCACATATTAAGACATACTTTTGCAACGAGATGTATTGAAGCAGGAATGATGCCAAAAACATTACAGACACTTTTGGGACACTCAAATATAGGCATAACAATGAATCTTTATGTGCACACGACAGACGAACAGAAGCAGAAAGAAATAAGTATGGTTGCAGATGCTTTGAAAGTAATTTGAACTAAATTGGTACATAATTGGTACATAAATACAAATTATAAAGAAAGAAATGCCGTAAAATCAAGGCATTTAAGAGGTGATGAAAAAATATGAAATTAGGTATCGTTATATTTTGCCATATTTCACGTATTTTCTTATAATCTTACAAAACCT
>ERZ773145.236-NODE-236-length-56763-cov-4.401513_pt1 | contig 56763 bp, 53 predicted proteins | sample MGYA00580848_ERZ773145 | MGnify/ENA primary metagenome ERZ773145 (study PRJEB29015, sample SAMEA2737858) | human gut metagenome | biome: human gut; feature: human-associated habitat; material: faeces | place: China | collected 2012 ... | reverse complement strand
GCCTGCAGGCCCGCCGACGGCCACGCCGGCGATGGCCAGCAGCAAACTGCCCACGGACAGATACTGGGCCCGCTCCAGACGCGAGGCCACATGGCGCTGGGTCACATGGGCCAGCTCATGCGAAAGAACGCCAGCCAGCTGGCTCTCATCCTCGAAGTTCATGATCAGTCCGGTGAAGACATAGACATGGCCGCCGGGGATGGCAAAGGCGTTCATGGCGTTATGCAGGATGACGCCGGACGTGAAAGTGAAGGGCTGGGGCGGGATGGCCTTGACCAGACGACGGACAAGGCCATCCACATATTTGCTGACTTCGGGGTCGTCGACCATGGGCAGACTGGAGCGGATGGCCACATCGAATTTGTGCCCCATCTCCTTCTCGTCCTTGAGGGAGACCCCTCCGAAGAAGAATGCCCGGGCCGTCAGCGGCAGAAGCAGCTGGGCGACCAGGAAGACACTCAACGTCACCAGCGCCACAGGGCGACGGAACTTCCCGAAACGATGCAGCATCGTCACCTCGCTAAGCTATATCCCAGACCTGCCCTTCCACGGTGTCGCGCACGGCCACGCCCAGTTCGGCAAGCGCGGCGCGCAGTTCGTCGGAGCGGGCAAAGTCCTTGGCGGCACGGGCCGCGGCACGCTCGTCCAGCAGGGCCTGCACGCGCGGCACGTCGATGTTCAGACGGGCCGCCCGCTGATCACGCAGAGCCAGCAGGAAGGTGGCCGGATCCTGGCCGAACAGGCCCAGCTGGGCCGACCAGTCATTGCGGCGCTCGAAGAACTCTTCCAGCAGACGGCGGGCGCCTTCGCCCGCGCGCAGGGCCTTGTCTTCCAGCACACGGTTGACCAGGCGCACCTGGGAGAAGATGTGGCCAAGGGCCTGGGCCGTGTTCACATCGTCGTCCAGAGCGGCATTGAAGCCCTGGCCGTGTTCGTCCCATTCCTTGAGGATGTCGGCGGGCAGATCGACTTTCTTCCACTTGGCGCGCTCCAGAGCCTTGCCGGCTTCCAGCTGGCATTCGTAGATGCGCTGCAGGGCCTTTTCGGACTCGTCCATGATGTCGGCCGTGAAGTCGATGGGGCTGCGGTAATGCTTGCCCAGCAGGAAGAAGCGCAGGGTCTCGGGCAGGTAGCTGGCCAGGATGTCGCGGATGGTCTTGAAGTTGCCCAGCGACTTGGACATCTTTTCGGCATTGACCTGCACGAAGCCGTTATGCACCCAGAAACGGGCCAGCTGGCAGCTGCAGGCGGCTTCGGTCTGGGCGATCTCGTTCTCGTGATGGGGGAAGATGAGGTCCTGGCCGCCGCCGTGGATATCCAGGGGCAGATATTCCTTGCTCATGGCCGAGCATTCGATATGCCAGCCGGGACGGCCCTTGCCCCAGGGGCTTTCCCAGAAGGGCTCGCCGGGCTTGGCCGCCTTCCACAGGGCAAAATCTAGCGGATCCTGCTTCTCTTCACCGGGAGCCACGCGGGCACCGGCCTGCAATTCGTCCAGGCTGCGGCCGGAGAGCTTGCCGTAAGGCGGATAGGCACGCACGCGGAAATACACGTCGCCGGACGGCACGGCATAGGCCTTGCCCTGGGCGATGAGCTCGGAACAGAGGTCCTGCATCTGCTGGATGTATTCGGTGGCGCGGGGCTCATGATCGGCACGCACCACGTTCAGGCGGTCCATGTCTTCATGGAAGGCATCGATGTAGGTCTGTCCCACTTCACGCCAGTCGCGTTTTTCTTCATTGGCGCGGCGGATGATCTTGTCGTCCACGTCGGTGAAGTTGCGGACAAAGGTCACATCCAGCCCCAGGGCGCGCAGATGGCGCACCAGCACGTCGAAGACCAGGGCGGACCGGGCATGGCCGATGTGGCAGTAGTCATAGGCGGTGATGCCGCAGACATACATGTTGACCTTGCCGGGCCGGACAGGGACGAATTCTTCCTTTTTACGGGTAAGGGTATTGTACAGCTGCATGACAGGTCCCACAGACTAGGCGTTGAGGAGGTCGATGCGGCGCTGATGGCGGCCGCCTTCGAATTCGGTGGACAGGAAGGTATCGACGATGGCAAGCGCCAGCTCCACGCCCGTGACCCGGGCCCCCAGGCACAGCACGTTGGCATTGTTGTGCAGGCGGGTGAAGCGGGCATGCAGTTCCGTGGTGCACAGCGCCGCGCGGATGCCCTTGTGGCGGTTGGCCGCTATGGACATGCCGATCCCCGTACCGCAGATCAGGATGCCGGGCACATCTTCGGCTTCGACAGCATTGCACAGGGCGTGGGCGAACACGGGGTAATCGCAGCTTTCCTTGCTGTAGGTGCCGTGGTCGGTGACCGTATAGCCCATCTTTTCCAGATGGGCGCGCAGGGTTTCCTTGAGTTCGATACCGGCGTGGTCACAGGCCATGTGGATGGATTTCATGATCTCTCCTTAGGGTTATTGCTGGGGAGCCGTGTAGCGTTCCAGGGGCAGCACCGGGGTGCTGTCCGGCAGAAGCAGACTCAGCTGTTCGTTATTGAAAGGAGCCGGGGCCTGACGTTCCTTGACCAGCAGCACGGCCGTCTGGCCGTCGGGGTGGCGCAGGCTCACGCGACGGGGCAGACCGGCCTCGTCATACGCGATGGCCATGCTCCAGCCGCGACTGCCGTTTTCCTGCCAGGCCACAGCCTGGCCCTGGGCGTCGATCTCCAGAAGGCCGCCCACGGCAGAAGAAAGGGTAAAACCGACATGGCCGTTGGCAAGGGCCTGGCTGTCGGAGTAACGGTCACCGAAGACCGTCACGAGACGGCCGTTGAGCAGGGCCGCCAGCTCATCCAGGGCAAAAGGCACCGGTACGCCGACGCGCAGCAGGGGCTTGTTGCTGCCCTGATGGAAAAAGGCCCGGTTTTCCGTGGGACTGTACACGAGGAACTCATCGCCGGATTCCCAGATCTTGGCCACCACGGCCCCGATACCGGCCATGACGTCCATGCGCAGGCTCCGGCTGTCATTGCCCCAGAGCAGGGCCGTGACACGCCGGGTATCGCCCTCCGTACCAAAACGCAGACTGGCGTTCAAAAGATACGGAGCTTCCTTGACGGCTCCGCTGCGGGCCACGAAGGCCTGCCAGCGGTCGGCGCTGTCGGCAGGCGGCACGGTGGAAGGCTGGCGGGCACAGGCCGAAGCCATGAACATCAGGACGATGAGACAAAGGATCTTTTTCATAGGTCCCCCAGACGCTGGCGCAGGGATTCCGCATTGGCGGGTTTGAGTTTCAGGGCCTGTTCGTAGGCCTTGCGGGCTTCCTCTTTCTGGCCCGCGGCGGCGGCGATGTCGCCGTAATGTTCCAGTATCTCGGCTTCGGGCGAGGGGACGAGAGCCACCGCACGCCGGATGTTCTGCAGGGCCTCTTCCGTACGGCCCAGGCGGAACAGGGCCCAGGCCAGGGAATCCACGATGAAGAACTGGTCAGGGGCCAGACGGTCGGCCCGCTGCAGCAGCTCCAGGGCGTGTTCCAGATCCTTTCCCTGTACGGCCAGGCTGTAGCCCACATAGTTCAGGGCCTGATAGTGCTCCGGATGGCTGGCGATGATGCCCTGCATGACCTTCATGGCTTCATCGCGCTTGCCGAGGCTGTCCAGAAGGCTGCCGAGGGTAAAGGCCAGTTCCGAGCTTTCCGGGACGATCTCCACGGCCTGACGGGCCCTGGCCAGGGCCTCGTCCATGGCCTTGAGACGGGCCAGCAGACGGACCTCCAGCAACAGCAGGGTCTCGTTGCGGGCATGGCGCTGCTGCAGATTGCGCACGGAGGCCAGCGCCTCCTTTTCCTTGCCCGCATCGGCCAGGATCTGGGCTTTCAGCCCTTCCGCCTGTACGGCCGTGGGACTGCTGGCCGGGATCCGGGCCAGCCAGCTCAGGGCCAGTTCCGTGTCACGGCGCTGGTCACGGGCGATGCCGGCCAGCATCAGGAAAACGTCAGGCGGTACGCCCGGTTCGTCCAGCATCTCCTTGAGCAGCCGCTCTGCCTGCAAATAATGGCGGCTTTCCAGGAACATGCTGATGGCGGTGAGCTTGAACGCCGCGGCATCCGGGCCCTTGCGGAAATATTTCAGGGCCTTTTCCGGCTGGTTGAGACGCAGCGAAAGGTGGACGAGGCGCAGGCATACATCCTGCTCGGAGACCTGGAGCTTGAGCAGCTTTTCGTAGATGGTGCGGGCCTCGTTCCACTGCTTTTGCTGTTCGTAGGCATAGGCCAGTTCCACCAGGGCCTCGACAAAGTCCGGCATGGCCTGGATGGCCTTCTGGAGCAGCGGGATGGCTTCCGCACGGCGCTGCATCCCGATCAGGGCCCGGGCATGGTAATAATCCACCATGGGCGTCCGTTCACCGGCAGCGATACTGCCGATGTGCTTTTCCGCCTCATCGAATCTTTTGGCCTTGACCAGCAGCAGGATCAGCTCCATGCGGGCATCCAGGGAGTCGGGATGCCGCGCCACGAAGGCCCGGATCTGCTCCAGGCCCTGTTCCGTCTTGCCGTGGGCCGCCAGGGCCTCGGCGCTGAACAGATTGAGGGGCAGATCGTCGGGCCAGACCTGCAGGCCCAGCTCCAGCAGGGGCAGCACCTTTTCCGAACGACGGCTGTCCAGCCACAGGGCGCCTTCCAGCCAGGCCTTGGCAGGCAGGGTGCCGCCGGTCATCTGCTGGGCCGCCTGCAGGAGCAGTTCTTCATCCTCGTCGGCAAGGGCCTGCATATAAAGGAGATAGGCGTAGGTATCCTTGGCGGCCGGCGAAAGCTCTTTTTCCTCGGGCAGGATCTCGATGCCCTGGAAAGAGGGGGAAGCGACCCCGCTCCGGGGCTGGGTGGAGGCACAGCCGCCGCATCCCAGCAGGGAAAGGGACAGCGAACCGCTCAGCAGGGCAGAGCAGAGCAGGAGGATGGTCTTGTTTCTCATAGATTATTGAATCCAGGCGTCGGAAAAGTCCTTGATGTCCAGGGCCAGATGCTGGCGGATCTTCTCCAGAAGACGGGCTTCCAGCTGGCGCACGCGTTCGCGGGTCACGTTATATCGTTCACCGATCTCGCGCAAGGTGACGGGGTCATCTGTCAGCAGCCGGTTCTGCAGGATATAGAGTTCCTTCTCGTTGAGCTTGGGCAGGATGGTCTTGAGCTTTTCGCGCAGCAGCTCCGCCACTTCGGAATCCCCCAGACTGTCCTCGATGCCCGGTCCCAGGGCCGGAAGAAAGTCCATACGTGTGGCGCCGCCCGCATCTTCCCCCACCTGGGCGTTGAGGGAAAGATCGTTGGCGGCAAGGCGCTGATCCATCTCCGTGATCTGTTCTTCACTGACGCCCAGACGCTCGGAGAGCATGGCGGCGTCGGGATCGAAGCCCTGGGCGATCAGTTTTTGCCGTTCACGGTTGAGATTGTAGAACAGCTTGCGCTGCACCTGGGTGGTGCCGATCTTGACCATGCGCCAGTTGTCCATGATGAACTTGAGGATGTAGGCCTTGATCCAGAAAGAGGCGTAGTAGGAGAACTTGATGCCCTTGTCGGGGTCGAACTTGTTGACGGCCCGCATGAGGCCCACATTGCCTTCCTGCACGAGGTCGAGGACGTTCTGCATCCAGCGGCGCTGGAAGTCCATGGCGATGCGTACCACAAGGCGCAGATGCGACGAGACCAGCCGGAAGGCGGCGTCGGGGTCGTTGTGATCGCGTACCCGCACGGCCAGCTCGTGTTCTTCCTCGGGCTTGAGCATGGGGAAGCGGCTCACCTCGCGCAGGTAAAGCTGCAAACTGTCCCGGCCGCCGGTGGACGGCAGGCGGGGCATGGACGGCGCAGGGAGGCTGGATTCGTCATGGCTGCCTTCGGTGAGCAGCATGGGGCCGTCGTCGCCCACATCCAGTATCTCGCCCTGGTCGAGGCTGTCCTCATCGAGTTCTTCCAGCGTGTCCAGAGAGCTGTCTTCGTCTGCGGCATCCAGGACTTCCACGTCCGCCACAGGCGCGGAAGAAGGGTGATCGGGGACATTCTTGTTGTTTTTCTTCATTATTTTCCTCAGGGGGCTGATGACATCCCTGATGTCGGTGTAGCCCCATGCTATAGTTTTGATTTGTCCTTTTCAATGATTTTCAGTAGTAAAAGCCTTGCGGCTGCCTTGCGGCCGGCCCTTTGACGGGCAGATGCCACATTTTATTACAAAGGCTGGGTATAGGAATGAAATTTGTTCAGCGCCTTGCGGAAAGGCGCCCGTTGTTGCTCGATGGCGCCATGGGGACCATGTTGCAGGCTTCCGGCCTGCCGGCCGGGGTGAGCCCGGAAGAGTTCTGCATGGAGCGACCGGATATCCTTCAGGGTATCCACAAAGCCTATCTCGATGCGGGAGTGGATATCATCACTTCATGCACGTTCGGCGGCAATCCCTGTAAGCTCCCGGCCTCCCTAGATGTTTTTACGTTCAACAAGCGTATGGTGGAGACCGCGCGCGCCGCGGCCGCCCAGGCCGGGCGTCCTGTCTTCGTAGCCGGCAACGTGGGCCCGAGCGGTCATTTTGCCCGTCCGCTGGGCGATATGGAGCCTGAGGAACTCATCAAGGCCTTCTCGGAACAGATCCGCGGCCTCGTGGCCGGTGGGGCGGACCTCATCTTCATTGAGACCCAGTTCGACCTGGCCGAAGCCAGGGCCGCCGTGACGGCTGCGCGTCAGGTCTGCGACCTGCCCGTCATGGTCTCCATGACTTTCGAGCAGGGCGTCAGCCTGACGGGCTCTTCGCCCACCATCTTTGCCGAGACCATGCAGAACATGGGCGTGGCGGCCCTGGGCACCAACTGCAGCCTGGGGCCGGATCAGATGCTGCCCGTGGTGGAAGAGCTGCTGTCGGTCTGTTCCTGCCCCGTCGTCGCGGAACCCAATGCCGGTCTGCCGGAGCTGCGCGGCTCGGAGACCGTCTTCCCTCTGGGGCCGGAGGCCTTTGCCCAGAAAACGGCGGCCTTCGCCGCCCGCGGGGCACGAGTGCTGGGCGGCTGCTGCGGCACCACGCCCCAGCATCTGGCGGCCCTGCGTCAGGCCCTGGAAAGCGTGACCTGCGACGAGCGTCCGGTGGTCAGCCCTTCGGGCATCTGCCTGACCAGCCGTTCGCAGCTCCTGCGCCTGGGAGAAGGGCAGCCGTTCAGTGTCATCGGCGAGCGCATCAATCCCACGGGCAAGAAGGAACTGACCCGCCAGTTGCAGGCCGGGCAGTTCGATGAGGCCTTCCGCCTGGCTGATGAACAGTTGCAGGCCGGGGCCCGCATCCTTGATGTGAACGTGGGCGCCTCTCTGGTGGACGAGACCGTGCTCCTGCCCGATCTGGTGCAGCGTCTGGTCTCCCGGGTGGACGTGCCCCTGTCGCTGGATTCTTCCAATGCGCAGGCCATCGCCCGTGCCTTGCCCTACTGTCCGGGCTCCTTCCTTGTCAATTCCATCAGCGGCGAAGCCGGGCGCATGGAGCTGCTGGGGCCTGTCTGCCGCGATTTCGGCGCGCCCTTCATCCTGCTTCCCCTGCAGGGGACGAAGCTGCCCGTCCGGGCCTCCGAGCGTATCGCCATCGTGGAAAAGCTGCTGGAGCAGGCCGACTCCCTGGGCATCCCCCGCCGTCTGGTGATGGTGGACATCCTGGCCCTGTCGGTGTCCTCCAAGCCTGAAGGCGCCCTGCAATGCCTTGAGATGGTCCGCTGGTGCCGCAGCCAGGGTCTGGCGACCACACTGGGCCTTTCCAATGTTTCGTTCGGCCTGCCTGCCCGCGACCTGCTCAATGCCACCTTCATGGCCATGTGCGCGGGCGCCGGTCTGTCCTCCTGTATCGCCAATCCTTCCGCTCCCCGTCTGCATGAGGCCTGCGATGCCGTGGCCGTGCTGCAGGGGAGCGACAGCAACGCCGGTTCGTTCATCGCCTCCTATGCTGGCTGGAAGGCCAGCGGCGGTGTGGTCAGGGCCGGCAAGGGCCCGGGGGCCGCTGCCGAAACCCTGGGGGATGCCGTTCTTTTCGGCGATCTGGAAAACGTGCTGCCCCTGCTGGAAAAGGAACTGGCCGCCGGTGCCGAGCCTTTTGCCCTGGTGCAGGACGTCCTGATTCCGGCCATCACCGAAGTGGGGACGCGCTATGAACGTCGGGAGTATTTCCTGCCGCAGCTCATCCGCGCGGCGGAGACCATGCAGAAGGCCTTTGCCCACCTCAAGCCCCTGCTGGAGAAGAGTCGCGGCCCTGAGGAACGTCCCGTGATCGTCATGGCCACTGTGGAAGGGGACATCCACGATATCGGCAAGAACATCGTCTGCCTGCTGCTGGGCAACCACGGATTCGACGTCATCGACGCCGGCAAGGATGTCCCGGCGGAGCAGATTGTCGCTTGCGCTTTGGAACATAAGGCGCGTATCATCGGCCTGTCGGCTCTGATGACCACGACAATGGTACGGATGGAAGATACCATCCGTCTGGTGCGGGAGCGCAATCTCCCCATCAAGGTGCTGGTGGGCGGCGCTGCCGTGACCCAGGCCTTTGCCGATGCCATCGGCGCGGATGCCTATTGCGAAGATGCGGTCAGCGCAGTGCGGGCCGCCAAACAGTTTGTCACAGGATAATCCCATGAAGCGATTTATTTTGCCCCTGCTGCTTCTGACCCTGTTCCTGCCCTGCCTGGCGCAGGCCCAGGAGTACAAGACCGTGGGGCTCAAGGACCTGACCTCCATAGTGGCCCAGAACAAGGGCAAGGTCGTCATGCTCAACTTCTTCGCCACCTGGTGCCCCCCCTGCCGTGAGGAGATCCCGGATCTTGTCAGCCTGGCGCCCAAGTACGAGGGCAAGGTCGTCATCGTGGGCCTTTCGGTGGATGAGGACGCGAGCACGCTCCCGGCCTTCCTCAAGCGGCTGAAGGTCGACTACCCTGTGTACAGGGCCAGTGAAGACGTGATCCGCGCCTTCAACGTGCGCACCATCCCGCACAATGTTTTTTACGGCAAGAACGGACGTCTGGCCCTGATGGGGTCGGGCATGGTCTCGAAAAAAGAACTGACGGAAATCTTTGATTCTCTCGGAGAGCAAAAATAATGAGCGACACCTACACGGTACGCCGTGCGACCATGGACGATGTGAAGGATATCCATGCCCTGCTGATGGAAAATGCGCGCAAGGGCCTGCTGCTGCCCCGTGCGCTGATCTTTCTGTACGGCCATGTCCGTAATTTCCTGGTCATCGACGCCCCCCGGGGCGGCCTGGCCGCCTGTTGCGCCCTGGCGCCTGTCTGGGAGGATCTGGCCGAAGTCTGCTCCCTGGCCGTACGCGAAGATCTGCGCAAACAGGGCCTGGGCCGCAAGATCGTGATGGCCTGTGTCGATGACTGTCGCATCCTGCACCTCAAGAAGGTCTTCTCCCTGACGTATCAGGCGGCTTTCTTTGAGCGCATCGGTTTCCATGAGGTGGACAAGGGCGTCCTGCCCCAGAAGATCTGGGCCGACTGCGTGCATTGCGCCAAGTACCCCGACTGCGACGAAACCGCCATGTTCCTGGAGCTCGATTAAGATGAAGGCCATCAAGGAACGCAAGATCGTCTATACCTCCGGCCAGATCGCCGAACGCGTGCGTGCCATGGCCGCCGAGATCGATGCCGTTTACGGTGATGAACCCCTGGTGGCCGTATGCGTCCTCAAGGGGGCTGTGTTCTTCTTCACCGACCTCGTCCGGGCCATGCGTTCGGAGAACCTCGAACTGGATTTCGTCCGTCTGTCCAGCTACGGCAAGGGGACGTCCAGTTCCCGCCATGTGGTGTTCAGCAAGGACGTGGACTGCGACATCACCGGCAAGCATGTGCTGATCGTCGAGGACGTGGTGGACAGCGGTCTGTCCATGCAGTTCCTGATGCGCCAGTTCGAGGCCCGCGGGGCCCGCAGCCTGCGTCTGGCCGCGCTGGTGGACAAGAACGAACGCCGCGAAGTGGACGTGCGCGTCGATTTTGCGGGCTTCAAGCTCGAGGAAGGGTTCATCGTCGGCTACGGCCTCGACTATGCTGAAAAATATCGGGCCCTGCCTGATGTGGAAGAGCTGGTCTTCGAATCCGCCGGGGACTAGCACCTGCCCGCACCTGGAGCCAAATGATGGAAATTCAATGCCCTCACTGCGCCAGCCGTTTCAACCTGCCGGAACATCTTGCCCGGCCGGGTGCGAAATTGCGCTGCTCCGTATGCAAGACGGTCTTTGCCCTGCAATTGCCTGAGCCTGCCCCTGCGCCCATCCCGGATCTTCTTCCGGACGATGTGGAGCAGCCCCGCCCCCGGCGCCGCTGGCTGTTCTGGCTGATGCTGCTGCTTCTGCTGGCCTGCGGCGGTGCCGCCGTCTACTGGTACTGCTGGCATGAGCGCCCCCTGACACCTGTCCAGGGAACGGCAGCCACCGCTGAGAACATCGCCCTGCTGACTATGAAGGACGTGCGCCAGTACTATGTGAACAACGAAAAGATGGGCAAGATCCTGGTCATCGAGGGCAGGGTGGCCAATGAATTCCCCCAGCCCGTGAGCATGATCACCGTGGAAGCCGTGCTTTACGGTCAGGATCAGAAGATCATCGCCTCAAATCGTCAGACCGCCGGCAACCAGCTGACCCCCTTGCAGCTCTCCGTACTGGACAAGGAAGCCATGGCCAGCCGTCTGGCCGACCCCGAGAAAGAGCAGGGGGCCAATGTGACCCTGCTGCCCGGCGCCAGCGCTCCCTTCATGGTCGTGTTCGCCAGCCCGCCCAACGATGTCAGCGAGTTCTACGTCGCCATCGTGGATGCGCAGAAGGGAGTGCCCCTGCCCCGCTAGACATCCCGACAAAACTGCTCTCAAGCCCCGTAAGGGGCTTTTTTTATGCCCTTGGGATACATCGGTGATGCCGAAAAGCGGGACGGATAGGCCCAGAAACTCTGCAATAGCGCGAAAGAGCGCATCGGAAAGAACTATGGGAGTCATGTGATAAAAAACACAAATAGTGATGCACAGCCATGACGCAATTCCGCATCATGACTGCATCCCTGACGGCGCGATATTGCAACACACCGAGCACAAGAGCTGAACTTTGCTGCACATGCTTGCATGGGCTGCACTTTTTTTTTATTTTTATGCCATGGCTAAAACGAGAGAAGTCTTTATCTGTTCAGCCTGTGGCGCGCAGACCCTGCAATGGCGTGGTCAATGCCCCGGCTGCCATGAGTGGAACACCCTTCAGGCCGCGGCACAGCCCAAGGCCCTGTCCCGCAGCAACACCAGGGTATCCGTCCCGGCGGGCAACCGGCCTGTTCCTTTGCAGGACGTAGCCGAGACCGGGCATCATCCCTATCCCAGCGGCATCGCCTCACTGGACAGGGTGCTGGGCAAGGGGCTGGTGCCGGGTGCGGCCATCCTCATCGGCGGCGAGCCGGGCATCGGCAAATCCACCCTGCTGCTGCAGGTGGCTGGGCTGGTCGCTGCCCAGGGGGGCAGAGTGCTTTATGCCAGCGGCGAGGAATCCCTGCCACAGATCAAGGCGCGGGGACAGCGGCTCGGTATGCTGCATGACAACCTGCTGGCCATGTCCTCCTCCAGTGTGGACGAGGTCATCGCCGCTCTGGAGCTGGCTCCGCCCCGTTTGCTGGTGGTGGACTCGGTACAGACCATGAGCAGCGTCGATGCCGAAGGCCTGCCCGGTAACGTCAATCAGGTGCGTGCCGTGAGCATGGCCCTGCTGGAAGCCTGCCGCCGTCTGGGCGTCACGCTGGTGCTGGTGGGCCATGTGACCAAGGACGGTGTTCTGGCTGGTCCCCGCCTGCTGGAGCATATGGTGGATACCGTCATCTCTCTTGAGGGCGACCGCCGCCAGATGTTCCGCCTGCTGCGCGTCTTCAAAAACCGTTTTGGCCCCAATGAAGAGCTGCTGGTCTTCCGCATGGGGGGGCGGGGCATGGAAGTGGTGGATGACCCCTCCACCTTTTTCCTGGGCGATCGCGACGCCTCCCTGTCCGGCACGGCGGTGGTCATGGCCGTGGACGGGCAGCGCCCGCTGGCGGTGGAAGTGCAGGCCCTGGTGGCCCGGACCTTCCTCAGCATCCCCCGGCGTGCGGCCCTCGGCTTCGATGCCAACCGTCTGCATTTGCTGCTGGCCGTGCTGGAAAAGCGCCTCAAACTCAATTTTGGGCAGGTGGACATCTATGCCAAGGTCGGCGGCGGTATGAAGCTGCAGGAGCCCGGGCTGGACCTGGCCCTGGTGGCGGCGGTGCTGTCGTCGTATTATGACGTGCCGCTGCCGGAAAAATGTGTCCTGTGGGGCGAAGTGGACCTCAACGGTCAGGTACGGCCCGTGGCCGCCCACGACCTTCGTCTGGCCCAGGCGCGCCGTCTGGGCTTCGAGCCCGTGATCCATCCCGGCAAGGGCGGCATCGCGACCATCGCCGACCTGCAGCAGAAACTCTTTCATCGCAAACAGTGAGCATATCATGGCTCTTGAAATAGAACGCAAATATCTCGAGGTCGACTTCGACAGCTTGCGCCGTCGCCTGCGCCAGTGTGGCGCGCAGGGAGGGGACGTCCATCTGGAGCGGAACCGCATCTATGACTTGCCTGACGGCTCCTTGCGGGCCGGGCATCACCTGCTGCGCCTGCGCTCGCAGGAATGGCCGGACCATGCGCAAAACGTACTGACGCTCAAGTTGCCGCCCGTCTCCGCGCCGGATGCGGCCTTCAAGGTCCGTGAAGAGCGGGAGACCCCTGTCACCGACGCCGCGCAGATGCACGGCATCCTGGAAGGCCTGGGCTATGTGGTCCGTGCCTGCTATGAAAAAATCCGGGAGACCTGGACGCTGGAGCATACCAGTATCGACATGGATATCGTCCCCTTTGCCCGTGTGGTGGAGCTGGAGGGGCCCGAGGAAGAAATCCTACGTCTGGAAGCCCTGCTGGGACTTGACGACGTCCCCGTTAGTACTCAAAGTTATCATTATCTTCATCAGGAGTGGCGGCAGCGGAATAATCTGCCGCCCGACCTGTCGTTTGTGTTCACGCCCGAAGAACTGGCCCGCTGGCGCCGGAATCTGGGCCTGCCTACCGTGGAGGATAGCCCTCATGGCCGATGAAACCTGGAACGAGCCGGGAACGGATACTGCCACCATCGTCAAGAAGAAGGTCAAGGAACCGGACCGTTATGTGGTCCTGCTCCACAACGACGATTATACGAGCATGGATTTCGTCGTCGGCGTCCTGTGCGACATTTTCCACAAGACACCGGAAGAAGCCACGGCCATCATGCTGGCCGTCCATCAGCAGGGCATCGGCCAGTGCGGCGTCTACACGCATGAGATAGCGGAAACAAAGGTGGCGCTCGTCAGGCGGCGGGCCCGCGCGGCGGGCTTCCCCTTGCGCTGCACCATGGAAAAATATCGTTGAGGATCATATGCTCAGTGCTGCTGTTCAGGAAGTTTTGAAGGTTGCCGTCCAGGAAGTGCAACGCCGCAGGCATGAATTGCTGACGGTGGAGCACATCCTGTTCTCATTGACGACCGTAGCCCCCGGCCGCCTGCTGCTGGAAGGCAGCGGGGCCAGTGTGGCGGTGTTGCGCGAACAGCTGGAAGGCTTTTTCCGTAACGAGATGCAGGTGCTGCCGGATCAGGGCGAGCACGAAGTCCATCAGACCGCCGGTGTGCAGCGGGTGCTCGAACGGGCCCTGGGGCATATTCACGCTTCCGGGCGGAGCCAGGTGGAACTGGGCGACCTGTTCGTGGCCATCCTGGATGAAGAGGACAGCTATGCCAACTACTTCCTAACGCGTCAGGGGGTGGACCGCCTGGACGCGCTGACCTTCATCTCGCACGGTATGCCGGAAGGAGGCGGATCCCGGGGCGTGGCTCCCGATGCCGCCAAGGAGAAGGAAGAAGGCGAAGCCGGGGAGAACGTTCTGGAAAAGTACGCCACCGAGCTCACCGCCCGTGCCCGTGACGGCAAGATCGACCCCCTGGTGGGCCGTCAGGAAGAACTGGACAGGGCCATCGAGGTCCTGTGCCGCCGCCGTAAGAACAATCCTCTGTTCGTGGGCGATCCCGGTGTGGGCAAGACGGCTCTGGCCGAAGGTCTGGCCCTGCGCATCGCCCAGGGGCAGGTCCCCCAAAAGTTCAAGGACGTCAAGATCTACGCCCTCGATATGGGCCTGATCCTGGCCGGTACCCGCTATCGCGGCGAATTCGAAAGCCGCCTCAAGGCCATCGTGGAAGAGCTCAAGAACATCCCGGATGCCGTGGTCTTCATCGACGAGATCCACACCATCGTGGGCGCCGGGGCCACTTCCGGCGGTTCCATGGACGCTTCCAACCTGCTCAAGCCCGTACTGGCCAGCGGGGAGCTGCGCTGCATCGGCTCCACCACCCATGAGGAGTTCCGCAACCACCTGGAAAAAGACAGGGCCCTGACGCGGCGCTTCCAGCGCATCGACGTGGGGGAACCCAATGCCGAGGACTGCTTTGCCATCCTCAGCGGCTTGCAGTCCCATTACGCGGGCCATCACCGCGTGCGCTACAGCGAGACCGTGCTGCGCAGCATCGTGGACCTTTCCAACCGTTATGTCCGTGACCGTCTGCAGCCTGACAAGGCCATCGACGTGATGGACGAAGTGGGGGCCGCCGTGGACCTGCGCCGCAAGGATGAAAAGCGGACGGCCGCCGTCACGGTGTCCGACGTGGAACGCATCGTGGCCCGCATGGCCGGCGTGCCCGTGAGGACGGTCTCGGGGCAGGAGCGGAATCGCCTGGCCAATCTGGAAAAGAACCTCAAGCAGATCGTTTTTGGGCAGGAAGAAGCCGTGGAGCAGACCGTGCGCGCCATCCTGCGTTCGCGTGCGGGCCTAGGGCAGCGTCAGCGGCCCACGGGCGCCTTCCTCTTCTATGGCCCCACCGGCGTAGGCAAGACGGAGCTGGCCCGCGGGCTGGCCCAGACCATGGGCGTGGAGTTCCTGCGCTATGACATGAGCGAATACATGGAACCGCACACGGTCTCGCGCCTCATCGGTTCGCCGCCAGGCTATGTGGGCTTCGACCAGGGCGGCCTGCTGACCGAGGCCGTGCGCAAGGCCCCGTATTCCGTGGTCCTGCTGGACGAGATAGAAAAGGCCCATCCCGACATCTTCAACATCCTGCTGCAGGTCATGGACTACGGTACCCTGACGGACAATTCCGGCCGCAAGACGGACTTTTCCCACACGGTGCTCATCATGACCTCCAATGCCGGGACGTTCGAGATGTCCAAGGCCAGCATAGGCTTTGGCAAGGCCGCGCCCGAAGATGCGGCCCGCAAGGCCCTGGGGGCTGTGGAACGGTTGTTCACGCCCGAATTCCGCAACCGTCTCGATGCCATGATCCCGTTCCGGGCCCTCACGCCTGCCATGATGCAGCGTATCGTGGACAAGTTCCTGCGCGAGATCGGGAACAGCCTTGCGGAACAGCAGGTCACGCTGGCCTCTACGCCCCGTGCCCGTGCCTGGCTGGCGGAAAAGGGCTATGATCCCGCCATGGGCGCGCGTCCGCTGCGGCGTTTGCTGCGCAGCCGGGTGGAAGACGCCCTGGCCGGTGAGCTGCTCTTCGGCCGTCTGCGCCACGGCGGGCTCGTCCGCCTGGGAGTCAAGGACAATGAACTCGTACTCCAGTTCCCTGACGCGGCCCCTGCACAGGGCGCGGAAGCGGAGGAGGGGGATGACGGCCGCAACGATGCGTAAGCAGATAGCCCTGTATGCGGCGCAGTTCCCCTCGCCGGGATGCTGCACCGCGGAAGGGATATTGTGTGCCGGTGGCGATCTGCTGCCGGCACGTCTGCTGGCAGCCTACAGCCGGGGCATCTTTCCCTGGTACGGTGAGGACATGCCCCTGCTGTGGTGGTGTCCTGATCCCCGCTGCGTGTTGCCGCCGGATGCCTTCCATCTGCCGCGCCGCAGTGCCCGGGCCTTGCGCAACCATCCGTTCGAGCTGCGCATGGATACGGCCTTTTCCCGCGTCATCCGGGCCTGCGCGGCGCCCCGTCGCGACAGTGAAGGGACATGGATACTGCCCGAGATGATAGCGGCCTATGAGCGCCTTCATGCTCTGGGCTATGCCCATTCCGTGGAAGCCTGGCGGGATGGGGAGCTGCTGGGCGGCCTATACGGTGTGGCCCTGGGGCGGGCCTTTTTCGGGGAATCCATGTTCCACCTCTGTCCCGAAGCTTCGCGGGCGGCCCTTGCGGGCCTGGTGGCGTTCCTGCGCGAACGGGATTTCCTCCTGCTGGATTGTCAGCAGGCCACGCCCCACATGCTGGCCATGGGCGCGCGGGAGATCCCCCGCAAGGAATTCCTGGCGCTCCTGCGGCAGGCTGTGCCCGTCCCTGATCCTGAACCTGTCTCCCAGCTGCCGTGGCAGCCGTGGCGGATGTCTTTTCGCCATGATGCTGCCCTGGGCTGGCTTCCCGACGAGCAATGATGAACCAGTCTCCTTTCAAGCTCCATAGCGCCTATGTCCCCACAGGCGACCAGCCGGAGGCCATCGATTCCCTGGTGGCCAACTTGGAAGCCGGCGTGCCGGAACAGATCCTACTGGGCGTGACCGGCTCCGGCAAGACCTTCACCATGGCCAATGTCATTGCCCGCTGCGGACGCCCGGCGCTGGTGCTGGCCCCCAACAAGACGCTGGCCGCCCAGCTCTACAACGAGTTCCGCGAATTTTTCCCGCAGAACGCTGTGGAGTATTTCGTCAGTTATTACGACTACTACCAGCCGGAAGCCTATGTGCCCGCCTCGGACACCTACATCGAGAAAGATTCGTCCATCAACGATAATATCGATAAATTGCGCCATGCCGCGACCCATGCCCTGCTGACACGGCGCGACGTGATCATCGTGGCTTCGGTCTCCTGCATCTACGGCCTGGGCTCCCCCGAATTCTACGCCCGCATGATCATCCCGGTGGAAGTGGGGCAGCATATGTCCATGGATGCCCTCATCACCCGCCTGGTGGAAGTCCAGTATGAACGTAACGACTATGACTTCCATCGCGGGACCTTCCGTGTGCGCGGGGACGTGCTGGAGATCATCCCCGCTTACCATCATGAGCGGGCCTTGCGCATCGAATTTTTTGGGGATGACATCGACTCCATGCGCGAGGTGGATCCCCTGACCGGGGACGTGCTGGCGGAAGTGGGCAAGACCGTCATCTATCCGGCCAGTCACTTCGTTTCCGCCCAGGACAACCTTAAGCGGACCACGGCCGACATCCGGCAGGAGCTGCTGGAACGGCTGACGGCCTTCAAGGCCAGCGGGCGCCTGGTGGAGGCGCAGCGTCTGGAGCAGCGGACACAGCTTGATCTGGAGATGATCGAGGAGCTGGGCTACTGCAACGGCATCGAGAATTATTCCCGCCATCTGGACGGCCGCAAGGCCGGGGAACCGCCGTCCTGCCTGCTCAACTATTTCCCCGAGGATTTCATCCTGTTCGTGGACGAGTCCCACATCACCGTGCCGCAGGTGGGCGGCATGTTCAAAGGCGACCGCTCGCGCAAGCAGACCCTTGTGGATTATGGTTTCCGCCTGCCCTCGGCCCTGGACAACCGTCCCCTGCAGTTCGACGAGTTCCGTTCCCTGCTGCATCAGGTGGTCTACGTTTCGGCCACACCGGGCAAATACGAGATGGACCAGTCCCAGGGCATCATTTCCGAGCAGATCATCCGGCCCACGGGGCTGGTGGACCCGGAAGTGGAGGTGCGTCCCACCAAGGGACAGATGGAAGACCTGCTGGGAGAATGCCGGGAACGCATCCGGCGCGAGGAGCGGGTGCTGGTGACCACCCTTACCAAGCGCATGGCCGAAGACCTGACCGAGTATTGCTGCAATATGGGCGTCAATGCCCGCTATCTGCATTCGGATATCGACACCCTGGAACGTTTGCAGATCATCAGGGCCCTGCGGCAAGGGGAATTCGATGTGCTGGTGGGCATCAACCTGCTGCGCGAAGGTCTGGACATCCCCGAGGTCTCGCTGGTCTGCATCCTCGATGCTGACAAGGAAGGCTTCCTGCGTTCCACCGGATCGCTCATCCAGACCTTTGGCCGTGCGGCGCGCAACGTCCACGGGCATGTCATCCTGTATGCCGATACGGTCACGGCCTCCATGCGCGCGGCCATGGACGAGACCGAACGGCGCCGGGCCAAGCAGACCGCCTATAACACGGAGCACGGCATCACGCCGCGGAGTACCCGAAAAAGTCTTGAATCTCCGCTGGATGCCCTGTATGTGGATACCAGTTCTTCATCCCGGGGCAAGGGCAGGGGGCGTGCGTCCCGTCAGGACGATGCCGTGCCCCTGACTGCCGAAGATACCGCGGCGCTGGTCCAGCGTCTGGAAAAAGAGATGCGCGAGGCGGCCCGGGAACTGGAATTCGAGCGTGCCGCCGCCCTGCGGGACCGTATCCGGGCCCTGCGTGAACGCCTTATCGCCCTGCCGGAGTGATCATGAGTCCAGAACAGCTTTCCCTTTTCGGTGCCCCTGCCGCGCCTGCCCCCAAAAAACGGGCCGAGAAAAAGGCTGCGGAAAAAATCGTCGCGCCGTCTGCCGCATCCGCAGCCCCGGCGCCTGTGGATCCTTTGAGCCTGCCCGAACCGCCAAAGGACAGGCCCCAGGAGCGGATGGCCTGGCTGACGACCATCCTGGAGCACCACAATTATCTGTATCATACGCTGGACAAGCCGGTCATCAGCGACGACCAGTACGATGCCCTGTTCCGGGAGCTGAAGGCGCTGGAGGAAGACCATCCGCAATGGCGCAGTCCCCATTCGCCCACGCTGCGCGTAGGGGGTGGTTTGCTGGGCGGTCTGCCCAAACAGCGCCACCGTCAGCGCATGTACGGTTTGGACAACGTCTTTTCCGCCGAGGAGTGGCAGGAATTCGTGGCCCGCATGCAGCGCGCCCTGCCCGAAGCGCCGCTGGCCTTCTGGTGTGATCCCAAGCTGGATGGTCTTGCCCTGGAGATCATCTATGAGGATGGCGTCCTGCAACAGGCGTTGACCCGCGGTGACGGGGAAGAGGGTGAAGTGGTCACCGAGGCCGTGCGTACCATCCGTACGGTCCCCCTGCGGCTGCGCGGGGCCGGTCCCTTCCCGGAACGGCTGGAGGTGCGCGGCGAGGTGGTCATCTACAAAAAGGATTTTGCCGCCATCAACGAGCGCCGGGAATCCCTGGGCCAAAAGCTTTTGGCCAATCCGCGCAATGCCGCTGCCGGGGCCCTGCGCCAGCTGGATGTGGCCAACACCCAGCAGATGCCCCTGCGATTCCTGGCCTACAGTCTGGGCGAGGCCCGCTGGGGACAGGCGGAACCCTGTCATTTCCAGCACGAGCTGGCGACCCGGCTGCGCGATTACGGCTTTTTGACGCCGCCCGACGGCAAACTCTGCGCCGATCCGGCTGCTGTGGAAGCCTATGTGGAAAGCGTGCGTCAGGGCAGGGCGGATTTTCCCATGGAGATCGACGGTGCCGTGGCCAAGCAGGATGATCTTGAAGCGCAGGAGGCCTTGGGCTTCACGGCCCGCGCGCCGCGCTTCGCTATCGCTTTCAAGTTCCCGGCCATGCAGGTGCATACCCGTCTGACCGGTATCGAGATCCAGGTGGGACGTACCGGTGTCCTGACCCCTGTGGCCCAGCTGGAGCCGGTGGCCGTAGGCGGGGTCATGGTCACCCGCGCCACTCTGCATAATGAAGACGAGATCCTGGCCAAGGACGTGCGGGTAGGGGATACGGTCATCGTGCAGCGGGCAGGCGATGTCATCCCCGAAGTGGTGGGCCCGGTGCTGGAGGAACGCCCCTCGGGTGCAAGGCCGTTCGAATTTCCGCATATCTGCCCCGTCTGCGGCGAGCCGGCCCACCGCGAACCCGGTGAAGCGGCCTGGCGTTGCGGCAATATCTCCTGTCCGGCGGTGCGCTTGCGCTCCATCTGTCACTTCGTGTCCAAGGCCGGTCTGGATGTGCAGGGCGTGGGACAGAAATGGATAGAGCAGCTGGTCAGCAGCGGGCATGTCACCAGCCCGGAACAGCTGTTCCGGCTCACGGTGCAGGATCTGCTGCCCTTCGACCGTATGGGCGACGTGCTGGCCCGCAAGATCGTAGACGCTTTTGATGATGCCCGCCACAATGCCACGCTGGCCCGCCTCATCAGTGCCCTGGGCATCCGCCATGTGGGCGAGCAGACCGCCCGCATGCTGGCGGCGCATTTTCACGATATGGATGCCCTGGCGGCCGCCGATACCCAGCGCCTGCTGGAGCTGCCGGATGTGGGGCCCGAGGTGGCCAGCTCCATCCGCAGCTTTTTTGAAAGCCCGGCCAACCAGCATATGCTGGCCGGATTGCGCGAGGCAGGCCTGTGGCCCGTGGCTGCGGCAGAGCCTGCCGAGGCAGCCGAGGAGGGCGGTCCCTTGCAGGGGAAGAACATCCTCTTCACCGGCACCCTTTCCATGGCGCGGGGCAAGGCCAAACAGCTGGCCGAGACGGCCGGCGCCGTAGTGCTGGGCAGCGTGAGCAAAAAACTGGATATCCTTGTGGTGGGCGAAAATCCGGGCAGCAAACTGGAAAAAGCCCAAAGCCTGGGGATCACCGTCCTTGATGAAGCAGCTTTCTTGAATCTGCTCGCTGACAGGATGGACGCATAACTTTCAACAGAACAGGACAGGTGAAGCAATGAGCACGCCGATCATCGTCATGGGTGCCAATGGCCGTATGGGCCGGACCATCTGCACGCTGGTGCAGGAAGACCCCGCCTTCACGCTTGCGGGCGTGGTGGAACGCAGCGAATTTGCTGCCGGTCTGGCCGCGTTGTCGTGCCCGGTGAGCCAGAATGTGGAAGAGCTGCTGCAAAGTCTGGACGGCAAAGCTGTCGTCGTCGATTTCACCGCTCCCGAGGTCAGTCTGGCCACGGCCCGCAGTGTGGCCAAGTTCGGTGCCGCTCATGTGATCGGCACCACCGGCTTCACCAATGAACAAAAGCAAGAACTGGCGAAGCTGGCCGAAAGCTGCCGCATGTTCTGGGCGCCCAATATGAGCATCGGCGTCAATGTGCTGCTCAAGGTCCTGCCCGAACTGACCCGCGCCCTCGGGGAAAAGTACGATATCGAGATGGTGGAGCTGCACCATAACCGTAAAAAGGACTCCCCCAGCGGTACGGCCCTGCGTCTGGGCGAATGCCTGGCCGAAGCCCGGGGCTGGGATCTGGACGACGTCCGCTGTTCCGCCCGTGACGGCATCATCGGTGAGCGTCCCAAGGCGCAGATCGGCATCCAGGCCATTCGCGGCGGGGATGTGGTCGGTGTTCACACGGTCTACTTCATGGGCCCCGGCGAGCGCATCGAAGTGACGCATCAGGCCCACTCGCGCGAGACCTTCGCTCAGGGAGCCCTGCGAGCCGCTGCCTGGCTGTGCGGACAGCAGCCGGGACGCCTGTACGGAATGCAAGACATTTTCTAGAAAATGTCTTGAACTTTGGCGGGGCCTGCGGTAGGCTTCCTGTAAACAACGCAGGAAAATGGCGTCGCAGACGCCTACGGGGGCCCCATGCCACAGGTAGCAGCACGCATCAACGACGAGCAGGAACGCTGGCTCAAGGATTACTTTCGTACCAAGAGCGCCGGAGCTGAATTTATCCTGCCTTGGGCCGTGGATACGTTTTTCCGCGCCATGGCCAACATCAAGCAGATGTTCACCGCAGGCGAACTGAAGACCATCGTGGAAGCGCATAAGGATACGCGCCTGCTGCCTGACCACACGCGTTTGTCCTATCTGCTGCTGCGGGTCAGTGATGCCTGTGAGCTCAACAACCTGCATGCCCGGCATGGCGCCAGCCGCTCCAGTCTGGAAAGCAAGCTCAAAAGCCTGGATGATACCCAGGCAACGGCTCTTATGGTCTGGGCATCGGCATTCTGGGTGAGCCGGAACTGTTCTGCCGGCAGCCTGGATGAATACATCAGTGCTTACTAACGAAGACGCCCTGCGCAAGCAGGGCGTTTCTTTTACGTTTTTTCTTCATTGCCGGGCCTTCACAGGCTTTTTTTCGGCCTTATAACTGAAAAAGACCCGCCGCATGGCGGTCATTTTTTCTCCACTGCCGTATCCGGCATCAAACCGGCCTTCATCTCATGCGCGTACTTCATACATCGGACTGGCATCTTGGCCGCTCGCTTTTCGGCCAGAAACGCTACGAGGAATTTTCGGCTTTCCTGGACTGGCTTGCCCGTACCTTGCAGGAAAAAGAAGTGGATGTCCTGGTCGTTTCCGGGGACATCTTCGATAGCGGCACGCCCAGCAACAGAGCCCAGCGCCTGTATTATGATTTTTTGCGGCAGGTCTATCTTTCCTCCTGCCGACATGTGGTCATCACTGCCGGCAACCATGATTCGCCTTCCATGCTGGGGGCTTCGCGCGAGATCCTGCAGGTGCTGGATGTCCATGTGGTGGGCAACCTGCCCGAAGATCCCACGGAAGAGATCAAAGTCCTGCGCGATGCCCAGGGCAAGGTCGCGCTCATCGTCTGTGCCGTTCCCTTCCTGCGCGATGCCGACATGCGTCTGGTGGAAGAAGGGGAGAGCAGCGGCGACAAGGAAAGCAAGATGCAGGAAGCCATCCGTCGGCATTACGCGCAGGTCCTTGAAGAGGCGGCGGCGCTGCGGGACCGTCTGGCGCCCGACGTCCCCCTGCTCTGTATGGGGCATCTGTTCACTGCCGGAGGCCAGATCGTTGATGGCGATGGCGTGCGTGACCTCTATGTAGGCTCGCTGGCGCATGTCCCGGCGTCCATCTTCCCGCCGTGCATCGATTATCTGGCTCTGGGCCATCTGCATGTGCCACAGCGGGTAGGCGGCATGGAGCATATGCGCTACAGCGGCTCGCCCCTGCCCATGGGCTTTGGTGAGGCTTCGCAGCCCAAAAGCGTCTGCCTGATAGACTTTGCCGGGCGCTCGGCCCGTGTGGAGCTGCTGCCTGTGCCGGAATTTCAGAAACTGGAGCGCGTGAGCGGCTCCATGTGCGAGATACTCGGCCGCCTGGCAACACTGCGGGACAGCGACAGTTCCGCCTGGCTGGAAGTGGTCTATACCGGCGATGATCTCGAGGGCAGCCTGCGCCAGCAGGTAGAGACGGCTGTGGCCGGGAGCGGGCTGCGCGTCCTGAAGATCCGCAATGCACGTCTGCTGGACAGCCAGCCAAGCCTGGACGATACGGGCAGGAACCTTGAAGAGCTGAGCGAGACGGAAGTTTTTTCGCGCTGCCTTGCAGCCCGGAAGATAGAAGGCGCCCAGGCCGACTTGCTCATGCGCCTGTACGGCGAGATCCTCACCGCCATGCACGAAACCGACAGTAACGCCGAATAGGGGCCGCCATGCGTATCCAGAACATACGTTTTCAGAACCTCAATTCCCTGACCGGCATCTGGGAGATAGACCTCACCAGGCCGGATTTCGTATCCGCCGGTATCTTTGCCATCACCGGCCCCACGGGTGCCGGCAAAACGACCATCCTGGACGCCATCTGTCTGGCCCTGTACGGGCGGACGCCGCGGCTCAAGACCCTGAGCGACAGCGAGAACGAGATCATGTCCCGCCAGACCGGGGAATGCATGGCGGAGGTGGTCTTCCAGATCGCCTCCGGGCGTCGTTACCGTTGCCACTGGAGCCAGCGGCGGGCCAGAAAATCCCCGGAAGGCAGGCTCCAGGCGGCACGGCACGAGATCGCGGATGCGGACAGCGGCCAGATCATCTGTGCCCAGAAAAGGGATATGGCCAGAGTGGTCACCGAGATCACCGGCCTGGACTTCGACCGTTTCACCCGTTCCATGATGCTGGCGCAGGGCGGTTTTTCGGCCTTTCTGGATGCTTCGGCCGACAGCCGGGCACCCATCCTTGAAAGCATCACCGGCACGGAAAAATACAGCCGTATCTCCATGCTGGTGCATGAACGGCACCGGCAGGAAAAGCTCCTGCTGGAGGACATGCGCAAGGAACTGGCCGGCAAGCCCCTGCTGCCTGCGGACGAAGAGCAGGCCCTGCGGCAGCAGCTGTCCCGGCTGGAAGAGCAGGGCCGTCAGTCCAGGAGCCAGGCGCAGCAGCTGCAGCAAGCCTTGCAGTGGTTGCAGGGGCTCGATACGGCCCGGAGCCAGCTGGCCCAGGTAGAAGCGGAAGAAGAAAAACTGTCCCTCCGGGAACAGGCATTCCGCCCACAGGCTTTGCGGCTGGAGCAGGCCCAGCGGGCTGCCCGGCTGGAAGGCAGCTATTCTGCCTTGCTGCAGTTGCGCCACCAGCAAAGTCTGCTGACAGAGCAGCGGCAGAACCACGCTACGGAGCTGCCCCGTTTGCAGGAAAAATTGCAGGAAGCCCGGCACAAGCAGGAGGAGTACGCCCGTCAGCTTGAACAGGCCAAAGCGGAGCAGACCCGCCAGACGCCGTTGCTGCATCAGGTCCGGGCCCTCGACATCCAGCTGGAAAGCTCGGAAAAGGAAGTGCGCCGCGTCCTGCTGGAAGTGCGCCAGCAGGAGCAGGCCCTTGCCTCCTTGAAGGCCCGTCGCGACAGTCGGCGGCAGGCTCTCGACGACCTCCTCCGGGAGCAGGCCGCCGTGGAGAACTGGCTGGGGAGCCATGCGGCAGATGCCGGACTGGTAGAGCAGCTGAGCGGCATCGAGGCCGGTATCCAGCGGGTGCATGATCTTGAGCAGAAGCAGCAGCAACGGAGTATGGCCCTGCAACAGATCAGCCAGCAGCTGGAGAATGGAAAAGCCCGGCTGGCGGAACGTCTCCGGCGTCAGGAAATCGCCGCTGCCGAGCTCTCTCAGCTGGAAAACAGACGCCGGAACTTGCTGGCGGAAAAGGAAAAACTTCTGGAGGGACGCTCCCTGTTCCAGTGGCAGGAGGAATGTAACGCCATCCAGAAAAAAATCCTGCTGTTACAGACTATTGAAAAAGCTCTGAATGATGTTTTCCTGTATCATTCAGAGTTGCAGCACTGGCGGCAGCAGTTGCAACAATGGCAAGAAAAGCATCAGCAAAGCAAAAAACTTCTGGAACAGCAGCAAGCTTTGCGGGATGCACTGGAGATCTCGCTGGCGAGCCTGGAACGTGAACGTATGTTGGCCCTGCGTATCGCCAGCCTGGAACAGCATCGTGCTTCTCTTGAGGAAGGACATGCCTGCCCGCTGTGCGGCTCTCTGGAACACCCCTACCTCCTGCAGGGCCTGCCGGCTTCCGACAACTGGCAACAGGTGGAAGATGTTCGCCGGCGCTTCACGGTGACGGATCAGCAGTGTGCCGCCTTGCGGGAACGTCTGACGGGCCTGGAGCAAAGTCTGCTCGTTGGAATGGAGAATGCCCGGTCGCTTCAGGACAAACTCCAGGAAACGCAGAATGATCTTGCCCAGCTGACAGAGAAGGCCGGGTTGCCTTCCCTGCTGCGGGAATCTCCGGAAAATGCCGTCACGTTCGTGCGGGAACAGCAGGGCAGGATGGACGAATTCCTTCGGGAGCTCTATCAGCGGATTTCCACAGCAGACAAGCTCGAAAAAGCCTGCCAGATGCTGGAGAGCAATCTTCCCCGTCTGCAGGAACAAAAGGCGATGCTGGATCAGGCCGTCGAACGGCTCAAGCATGAGCTGGACATGGCCACTGCCGAACAGCAGCGAGTACGGCAGGAAGCCGGGCAATTGCAACAAGAGGAAGAGCAGGGGAAACAGACGCTTGATACGATGCTGGCTGCCTACGGTCTCGGCACAACCGATACCGAACTCTTGTCCATCTTGTCTGTCTTGAAGGCCCGCCGTGCGGAATGGGAACGCCGGACGGCAGAGATGACGCGCCTGACCGCTTCGCGGCAGGAGCTCGAGCTGTCGGCAGGCCAGCATGATCAGGAAGTGAAATCGCAACAGGCTCATCTGGAGTCGCAGCAACGGGAAGCCCGTGAAAGGGAAGGGCAGTGGAAAAAGCTGCACGAGCAGCGTCTGGCGCTGTTTGCTGAAAAAGATGTCGAGGAAGTCGAAGCCGATCTGGCCCAGGCCGTGTCACGGGATGAACAGCGGCTTGCCGATCAGACCGCCGCAGTCAGCAGGATGTCGGATGTCGTCACCATGACGGAATCCGCCATCAGAGAAAAAGATGCCTTGCTGGCCAGCATAGCCGAACAGAGCGTGCATGCCGGGCAGGCCTTTGCACAGGGCCTGGAGCAAGAAGCCTTTGCCGATGAGCGGAGCTTTTTGCAAGCCTGTCTGCCCGCAGAGGAACGGGAAAGCCTGGAGCGTCTGTCACAGGAACTGCACGTAGCCCGCATGGAACTGGCAGGGCGGGGCAGGGCGGCCAGAGAACATCTGGCCACCGAGACCGCGAAGGCCCTGACGACAAAGGACAGGGAAGAGCTGGGGCAGGAGCTGGCAGTACTGGAACAGCATCAGGCAGCGTTGCAGCAGGAACAGGGCTCCTGCCTGCAACGACTGGCGGACAATGAGCGTTTGCGGCAGGAGCAGCGCGTACTCGTGGAGCGCATCGAGCAACAGGAACGTGTGTTCGAACAGTGGTCCGCGTTGCAGGAGCTGATAGGTTCCGCTGACGGGAAAAAATTCCGGAACATCGTCCAGCAGATGAATCTTGAGTTGATGGTCGCCCATGCCAACCGGCAACTGGTCAAAATGACTGACCGTTATTTGCTGGAAGTGGGCAACGGGACGCTGGAGCTCAATATTCGAGACAATTACCAGGCCGGGGAGCTGCGCAGTACCAAGAATCTTTCCGGTGGAGAGAGCTTCCTTGTCAGCCTGGCCCTAGCCCTGGGGCTCTCCCAGATGGCCAGCCGTACTACCCGGGTCGATTCACTGTTCCTTGATGAAGGTTTCGGCACGCTGGATGAGGATGCCCTGGATACGGCACTGAGTACCCTGGCCAGCCTGCAGCAGCGAGGGAAACTCATCGGCATCATTTCCCATGTGCAGGGATTGAAGGAGCGGGTCCCCACTCAGATAGAAGTCCTTCCCATCGGGGGTGGCAAAAGCCGCATCCTTGGTCCCGGGTGCCGAAGCAAAACAGATCTTGATAATTGATAATCGCTCTTGCTTATAGCAATAAAAATGACGAAACTCCAGAAAACGGCCCAAAATCGATTTTAAGCCGTTTTCTGGAGTTTATGATTATTGGGTCGAAAAAAAATTTTTAAGGGCTTAAAATCAAAATTTGAGCTATGTGTTTTTGAGAATGGTTCCGAAAAATTTAATCCCTGCAGCGCGTGCGATATGGATACCGGACATATACGGTCGGCCTGCTCTTTTGAATCCCTTTTTCTTAAAGTTCTACATTAACTTTTTGCAAGAATTGTTTTCTCTGCCGTCCTGTCAGAGAGCATCGTCCAAAAATTGTCCACCTGTCCAAAAATTAGCCATATCCTGTGCCGGAATTGCTGCCAGCATCTTTGTTGTTTTCTGGCGGTGAATGCGCTATACAAGGGGACTTCACAGGAAATTATTTGTTTAAGGAGCAAATATACCATGACTGACGAAAAGAATCTGTCCACCTTCGAAGAAGGCAGCGAAGACTTCGCCGCCATGTTCGCGGCCCAGGAAGCCGGCACTGTGCGCCTGCAGCCTGGTCAGAAAGTGACGGGCACCATCATCACCATCACCGGTGACTCTGTCTTTGTGGATGTGGGCATCAAGCTGGATGGTATCATGGACCGCAAGGACATCCTCGATGCCGAAGGCAACGAAAGCGTTGCCCCCGGTGACAGCATCGAAGTCTATGTTGTGGGTACCTCCGCTGGTGAGATCCGTCTGTCCCGCTCCATGAGTGGCGCCGGTATGGCCGCCCTGGAAGACGCCCGCGACGCCGGTGTGCCCGTGGATGGCCGCGTGACCGGTACCTGCAAGGGCGGTTACACTGTCAGCGTGATGGGCAAGAATGCCTTCTGTCCCGGCAGCCAGATGGACAGCGTGAGCGTGGCTGACGCCGAAGCTCTGGTGGGCCGCACCATGCAGTTCCTCATCATCCGTGTGGAAAACCGCGGCCGCAACATCGTGGTTTCCCGCCGCGCCCTGCTGGATCGCGAACGTCAGGAAAACCTGGAAAAGGTCCTGGCTTCCCTCAATGTGGGCGATACCGTGGAAGGCCGCATCACCCGTCTGGCCTCCTTTGGTGCCTTCATGGAACTGGCCCCCGGTGTGGAAGGCATGATCCATCTTTCCGAACTTTCCTGGTCCCGCGTGAACAGCGCTGACGAAGCTGTGGCCGTGGGCGACATGGTGCGCGCCAAGCTGCTGTCCGTCAGCAAGGACGACAAGGGCCGCACCCGCATCTCCCTGTCCCGCAAGAAGGCTGAAGGCGATCCCTGGCTGCAGGCCGCTGACCGTCTGGCCGCCGGTACCGTGGTGGAAGGCAAGGTCGTGCGCATCGCTCCCTTCGGTGCCTTCGTGGAGCTGCTGCCCGGCGTGGAAGGCCTGGTGCACCTTTCCGAAATGTCCTGGACCAAGCGCGTGAACAAGGCCGAGGACGTGGTGAACGTGGGCGACGTGATCTCCGTCAAGATCAAGGAGATCAATGTGGAAAGCCGCCGTATCTCCCTGAGCCTGCGTGACGCCGAAGGCGATCCCTGGCAGGATGCCGACCAGCGTTTCGCTGCCGGTACCGTGGTGACCGGTACGGTGGAAAGCCGCAGCCAGTTCGGCCTGTTCGTGAGCCTGGCTCCCGGCATCACCGGTCTGCTGCCCGCCGGCGTCATCAAGAACGCCAAGAACAGCGGTGAATTCTCCAAGCTGGACAAGGGCGACAGCGTGACCCTGGTCGTGCAGTCCGTGGATACCACTGCCCGCCGCATCAGCCTGGCCCCCGAAGGCATGGAAGAAGCTTCCGCCGCCGAAGACAAATCCTGGAAACAGCACACCAGTTCCGCTCCCAAGGATGCCGGTATGAGCATCATGGCACAGGCTTTGCAAAAGGCTCTGCAAAACAAACGCTAAGGAGTGTGCCCTGTATGAGGATTAAACACTTTCTCCCTGCCGTGCTGACTCTTGTCCTGTTCACGGCAGCGCAATTCGCCCAGGCGGCCAGCCTTCCTGAGTTCAGTGAACTGGCTGCCAAATGCGGCCCGGCTGTCGTCAACATCAGTGCGGAGCGGACCTCCCCGGCTGCGGCCGGTCCTGAGGAATTCTTCGGCGAGATGTTCCGTGGCATGCCGCCGGGAGCGGACCGCTTCTTCGAATTCTTCGGCGGTCCCAATGCGCGCGGAAAGCGTCCTCCGCAAAAACAGATGTCGCGTGGTTCCGGTTTCATCATCTCGCCTGACGGCTACATCGTGACCAACTATCACGTGGTGGCCGATGGCGACAGCATCCAGGTGACGCTGGACGAAAGCAACGGCAAGACTGCCCCTCTGACGGCCACGGTCGTGGGGACGGACGAAGATACTGACCTGGCTCTGCTCAAGGTCGAGGCCAAAAAGGATCTGCCTTTCCTCAAGTTCGGTGATTCCGACGCCCTGCTGGTAGGGGAATGGCTGCTGGCCATCGGCAATCCTTTTGCTCTGGACCACACGGTCACGGCCGGCATCCTTTCGGCCAAAAACCGTAATATCCATGCCGGTCCGTTTGACAACTTCCTGCAGACGGATGCCTCCATCAACCCCGGCAACAGCGGTGGTCCGCTGCTGAATATGAAGGGTGAAGTCATCGGCATCAACACGGCCATCATCGCCAGCGGGCAGGGGATCGGCTTTGCCATCCCCAGCAACATGGCGGCTGGCATCGTGGAGCAGATCAAGAGCGGCAAAAAGGTCAGCCGCGGCTGGATCGGTGTGACCATCCAGGATGTGGATGAAAATACGGCCAAGGCCCTTGGCATGGAACATCCTTCCGGTGCCCTGGTGGCCAGTGTCCTGGACGATGAACCGGCGGCCAAGGCCGGCATCGAAGCCGGTGACGTCATCACCAAGGTCAACGGCAAGAGCGTGGAAGACGCCTCGGCCCTGCTGCGAGCCATTGCGGCCCACAAGCCCGGCACTTCGGTGACCCTGGACGTGTGGCGCAACGGTAAGGCCGTGACCATGGATGTGACGCTGGGCGATCGCCAGACCGGCGTCAACAGCGGCAAGCCTTCCGAAGCCGGCCAGAAGCAGCAGAATCAGGGCCAGCTCGGCCTGACGGTGCGTCCCATCAAGGATGAGGAACGCCGCGAACTGAAGCTGGAAGGCAAGGGTGGCCTGCTGGTCCTGGATGTGGATCCCAGCAAGCCTGCTGCCGAAGCCGGTGTCCGCCCCGGTGATGTCATCGTCAAGGCCAACCGTCAGGCGGTGTCTTCGCCCGAAGACCTGTCAAAGATCGTGGCAGGCGAGGGCAGCAAGCGAGGCGCCGTCATGCTGCAGATCAACCGTCGTGGTGAGAACATCTTCCGCGCGGTTCCTGTCAGCAGCGGAAAATAATCCGGATATGCAATCGAGAGAGGGGGGCTTCAAGCCCCCCTCTTTTTTTGCCCGGGGCTTGCGGGTCGACAGGGTAAACGATAGAAAGGGGCAGGAGGATACATCATGGCAGTACATCCCCATGCCGGCAAACTGCCGGCGCCCGAGACTCTGGAGAATATCCCCGCGCTCGTCAGTGCCTACTATACGGAATCGCCTGACCCGCATCAGGCCGCACAACGTGTGTCTTTTGGAACGTCCGGGCATCGTGGTTCTTCGTTGAAGCAGACCTTCAACGAACGCCACATCCACGCCATCACCCAGGCCGTCTGTGATTACCGCAAACAACACGGTATCACCGGCCCGCTGTTCATGGGCGGAGATACACATGCCCTGTCGGAACCGGCCTTTCGCAGTGCGCTTGAAGTCCTGACGGCCAATGATGTGCAGGTCCGCATCTCCCACGACGGTTCCGCCACAGCGACCCCTGCGGTCTCCCATGCCATCCTGTGCTGGAACAGCGAGCACGGCGGTCAGGCTCTGGCTGACGGCATCATCATCACGCCGTCTCACAACCCTCCGGCTGACGGTGGTTTCAAATACAATCCGCCGCATGGCGGCCCGGCCGAAACAGCGGTGACCGCCTGGATCGAAAAGCAGGCCAATATCTATCTTGATCACCTCAATTGTGACGTCCATCGCCTGCCGTACAGCAGTGCCCGACGGTCTTCTCTGGTGCAGGGCTATGATTTTACCGCCCGCTATGTGGAAGACCTGCCGCGCATCCTGGATATGGACAGCATCGCGGCTTCCGGTATTTCCCTGGGGGTCGATCCTCTGGGGGGAGCCAGCCTTTCCCTGTGGGAGCCCATAGCCGAGCGCTACAAACTGCGCCTGACCGTGGTCAACAAAGTCATCGACCCCACATTCCGTTTTGTTCCCTGTGACAAGGACGGCAAGATCAGGATGGACTGCTCTTCGCCGTATGTCATGAGTGGCCTGCTCGATATGCGCGACCGCTTCGACCTGGCCTTTGCCTGTGATCCGGACTCGGATCGTCACGGCATCGTGGCCAAAAGCGGTTTGATGAATCCCAACCATTATCTGGCCACCGTTGCCTGGCATCTGTTCCGCAGCCGCTTCCAGTGGCAGGCCGATGCCGGAATCGGCAAGACTCTGGTGACCAGCGCCATGCTGGACAGGGTAGGCCAGGAGCTGGGACGCAAGGTCATCGAAGTCCCGGTCGGTTTCAAGTGGTTCGTGCCCTATCTGACAGACGGCAGCTGCGGCATGGGCTGTGAGGAAAGTGCCGGCGCTTCCTTCCTCTGCTTTGACGGCAGCCCCTGGAGCACCGACAAGGATGGCCCCTTGCTCTGCCTGCTGGCAGCGGAAATGGCCGCACGCGAAGAGCGCGGGCCGGACGAGATCTATCGCAGCCTGACGGAACAGTTCGGCGCTCCGCTGTACCAGCGCCAGGATGCTCCGGCCGACGATCACGTGCGGGCCTGCCTCAAATCATTGAAGGCAGAGGATGTCCAGATGCGGACAGTAGCGGGATCCCCGGTCACTGAGATCCTGACGACAGCCCCGGGGAACGGAGCTGCCATTGGCGGGGTCAAGGTCTGCAGCCGGAACGGCTGGTTCGCCATCCGGCCTTCCGGGACGGAGGCTATCTGCAAGGTCTATGCGGAAAGCTTCCTTGGAGAGCAGCATTTGCATGCCCTGCATGAAGAAGCCCAGGCCTTGCTGCAGCGCTTGCTGGCCTGAGCAAATAAGCAAATTTGAACCATAAAAAAAGGACGCCGTCAGGCGTCCTTTTTCATACTTCATCCCATGTGCGTGGGCTATTGGGTATCTGCCATCCGGGACAGAACGTCCCTGTGCTCACTCACCATATAAGGTTTTCCTTGAGCTGCTGATATCAGGCCAGCACACTCTCCAGGTCAAATCCCCTTATGAGCGCCGGATCTCCGCAGCCTGGAGCAGGGCAGCGGTCTCTGCGGCTGACAAAAAACGGCACTCGCCCACAGGAAGATCGCCAAGGCCAAGGGGGCCGAGACGGATGCGCTTCAGGCGCAGGATGGTCAAGCCAAGATCCCGGCACATGCGGCGGATCTGGCGGTTGACCCCCTGATGCAGCACCATCCGCAACCGCGTATGCCCATTGGCCTGCAAGCGGCTTTCCACTTCGACTGGGCGCAGATGCTCTCCCTCAGCCAATGTCATGCCACGGCGCATGGTTGCCAGCGCGGCAGCCGGGACAGTTCCCCGCACAAGGACATCGTAGGTCTTTGGCTGATGATGCCGGGGATGCATCAGGCGCTGTGCCAGCTCGCCATCATTGGTCAGCAGCAATAGCCCCTCAGAAAAATAGTCAAGTCTTCCAATAGGATAGACTCTATTTCGCCGCATCTCCGCTGTCAGACAATCCAAAACTGTAGGACGCCCCTGCGGATCGTGTGCCGTACACATGACCTGGATGGGCTTGTGCAGCATGATATAGGAAAAAGAGGCGGGCAGAGCCGCAAGTTGCTGGCCTTCGACCTGGATGAGGTCATCAGGAAGGATGCGCCTGCCGGGAGAACGTTCCACCACCCCGTTGACCTGGACAGCTCCGGCAAAAATAAGCTCATCGGCCTTGCGGCGAGAGCAATAGCCGGAAGCTGCGATGAGCTTGTTGAGCCGGGTCCCGTCCTGCAGATCTTCCTCTAGCCCAGATGGAGAAGAGCTGTTGTTCCGTGGAGCAGGGGAGGAATGACCATTTTGGGGCGATCTGGGGGCAAGCTGATTGGAACGACGCTGGGGGCGTCCATCGCGGCTGCGGAAAAAAGAGGATTTGGCGTGCATGCCTTAGAGGTGTGGCAAAAAAGCAGCCATGTCAAGCGTACGGGGGAATGCCATAGACGGCAGAGTCAGACGCCAGAAAAATTCAGGTACATGCTGACTGGCCCAAGACTATTCTTAAAGTGCAGCTTGAGCAAAAATATATGGCGAAAAATTTTCTGTCTGATCCTGGAGAGAGGAGTGCCTGCTTCGTCGTCTCATGGATAAAAGTTTACATAATTATCATTATGAGACATCAGTTCTTTGACAATTGAAGAGAGATTTTTCGGACTTAACCCTTTAACTTTCAGGAGTTTTTTTATGGCTTATCGTCGTCGTGGTCGTAATCGTCGTCGTCGTGGTCGTCGTCGTCGTATCCGTTCCGTGTTTCGCCGTCGTGGCGGCATTCGGATGTGAGGTTAAGGATGCTTGCTCTGTAAGAGTCCATTCATTCGTGACAGGTCTGGCCGTCTCTACAAGACGGCCATTCTTTCCAATGAGGCGTTCAAGGCTACTGACCTTGGGAAGGATCTCTTGCTGTCAGGCCAGCCATTTCCTTGTGGGCAATGCCTGCCGTGTCGTATCAACAAGCGGCGTGTCTGGACCCACAGGCTGATGCTTGAAGGCTTCTGTCATCCTTCCTCTTTGTTTGTCACGTTGACTTATTCGCCGGAATTTCTTCCCGAAGGAGGTACACTTGTTAAGCGGCATTTGCAGCTTTTCATTAAGAGACTTAGAAAAAGTCTTTCCCCGCTACTTTTCCGCTATTATGCGGTTGGAGAATATGGAGAAAGGTATAGTCGTCCGCACTACCATCTTATTTTGTTCGGTCTATCCCAATCACACGTCGCTGCTGTTCGTCGCGCTTGGACAGACCCCGAAACCGGCTCACCGATTGGATTGGTTCATGTCGGAGATGGGCAAAGGCTTTCGTATCAGTACGTTGCCGGGTATGTTACGAAGAAGTATGTCAAGAAACCTGATAACTTCGTACCCGAATTTGCAACAATGTCTCGACGGCCCGGTATCGGCTACCCTGCTCTCGAAAAAGTCCAATTGTTGATGAATAATCCTGTGTTTCAAAAGATGGTTCATATAGATCAGGATGTGCCAAAAGGCTTGATGCACGGTCAAAAATGGTGGCCCTTTGGGCGCTATCTTGTTGAGAAGCTACGGCAAATGATTGAATCAGGTTGGACGGATGAAAAATGGTATGCTGAAATTCGGCAAAAATACGTTGAACATCTGGCCTCCTGCGATGAACGTGTCTTCTTTGAACGTATGCAGGATGAAACAAAACAACAGATCATAAATCTGGAAGCAAAAGAACGCTTGTTTGCCCAGAAAAGGAGGTTCCATGCCTCGTAAGCGTATGCGGAGACGGTCTACTTTCGGCCTCTCCCATTATCGGTTGTTTTCGGCCAAGATGGGTTATATCTATCCCATCGCTTGCTATGAGGTGCTTCCCGGTGATACGTTTCGCCAAAGTACCTCTCTTTTTCTCCGGCTCGCTCCCCTCGTTACTCCGGTGATGCATCCGGTGCATGTCAAGATTCATTCGTGGTATGTTCCTTATCGCCTTCTCTGGGAGGACTGGGAAGATTTCCGCACTCGTGGCCCTGAAGGCACTGACGCCAGCGAAGTTCCGTACATCACTGCTCCGTCAGGTGGCTTTCCCGTTGGCTCTCTCGCTGACTATTTGGGCATCCCCACTGGCATTGAAGGCCTGACGGTGAACGCATTCGCCTTTCGCGCCTACAACTATATCTTCAATGAAAACTATCGTGATGAGCGTGTCCAGGATGAACTTCCTTGGGTGATGACTGGTGGAGCTGATACCACTACGTCTACCGCTCTGGCCCCGTCTCCGTGGGGCCGTGATTACTTCACGACAGCTTCCCCCACTCCTCAGACTGGCCCGGAAGTGACTATCCCGGTTAATGCATCTGGGTCTCTCACTATTGCTCCGCGCGATCCTGATAGGGCGTTTACTTTGAAGGGTGGCGTTGACGGTAATGGACCCGGGTCCGTTTGTTTGGGTTCTGAGACTGGTAATACTCGGTCTGTCAATATGTATCATAGTGGTGATTCGGCTGGTCTGAATATGGCAACATGGGGCGATCCGAATCTCAAAGTGGATGCGACTGGTTTGGATTTGGCTTCTATCAATATTGGCGACTGGCGCGAAGCTATGGCGATGCAGCGTTTCGAGGAAACCCGTTCCCTCTGGGGTGCTCGTTACAATGAGTTTCTCATGGATATGGGTATCCGTCCCTCGGACGCTCGTTTGCAGCTTCCTGAGTATCTTGGCGGTGGTCGCCAGACCATTCAATTCTCGGAAGTGCTTCAGACCGCCCCCGGTGGTGAAGACCCTGTTGGCGCTCTTAAAGGTCACGGCATCGGTGCCATGCGCACCAATCGTTTCCGGCGCTTCTTCGAAGAGGATGGCATCGTGCTGACCTTTGCCATGGTTCGCCCCATCGGCGTGTACATGCAGGGTCTGCACAAGATGTGGTCTCGCCGCTCTTTCGCTGAGTTCTACAACTATCAGTTCGAACATCTTTCCCAGCAGCCCGTCTATACTCGTGAGCTTTACGCTGGTGTTTCTGACCAGGACAAAGTCTTTGGTTATCAGAACATTTACGACGATTACCGGAGTATTCCTTCTCAGGTTTCTGGTGAAATGCGTACGGTTCTGAACTCGTGGCATATGGCCCGTGACTTCTCCAATGAGCCCGTGCTCAATGGGGATTTTCTCACTGCACCCCCTACCAATCGTGTTTTTGCGGCACAAGAAAATGACACGCTTTACTGCATGGCTCATCACACTATCCATTCTCGCCGGTTGCTCCCCCGTTTCGGTGATCCGCGATAGCAACGTCAAAGTCGATAAGAAAACGGAGGTTTTTCTTCATGGCTCGTATCAACGAATTCGGACAGGAAGTGCTGGATCAGACGCCGAAGTGTCTCCCGGTTCCGTTTCAACATCGGGAACTGACGATCTTTGATCGGATACAGATGCAATTGGCGGCTTTTAAGCGGGAAAACTCTCCCGATGAAACGGCTGAGGACATGCTCGATTTTGGTGAGGATCGGGATGATTACCCGGACTTCGAGAGCTACCCCTCCGCTGCTGAAATGGCTGAACAGCGCACGAGGCGCGTCCCTGCGCCTAAGCCCAAGCCTGAACCTGAACCTGAACCCAAGCCCGAACCGCCCGTAGACGGCGAATAAGGCGCGTTAGGGAGGTGGATTTATCCACCTCCCGACACGCGCAACCGGGCGCAGCCCGGCTCAGCACAGTACCCCCCTTGATGTGTACTGTGCTGAGTGACACCAACGGTGGTCACGATGTCCAAACACAGAAGACGTAAACAGGCCACTCCCACACACTCCCCCTCCACTCACAGACACAGGCAAACACGCGATCTCAACATGATCGCTCGGCGCCGGCGCGACTATCCGCGCCGGGCCGGTGTTTTGCAATCTAGTATCAAGAGGCTCGTCGAGCCGTCCCCACTAACACACCTTCGAGAAGTCGAAGACTTACGGAGTACTAAGCATGTACGCAAAGGAAGATTTGTTCGTAACGATGGAACCCCTGCCGGAACTCGGTATAAACCAGTACACGATCGAGTGCACGGCTTGTTCCAAGGGATGCACCTTTCATTTTCGGAACCACAGAAAACTGCCGTTTGCATTCGTCGTCGGTCTCGCCGGCGCGTTCTCTTCGCCCTGCAGAAAGCTGGAAAAGGAAAACGCCCGACGCGCCGCCCTCGATGGACAGACAAGTCTTATATCCGCTGCAAGTGAGGAGTAGGATGTTATGGGTTGGGGTTCTGCAATTGGTGGCGCTATCGGCGGCGCTCTTGGTCTCATTGGCTCTAGTCAGTCTCAGGCCAATGCAGCGAAACTTAACCAACTCAACTATGAGCACCAAAAGGAGTTCGCGCAAAATGGTATCCGATGGCGCGTTGCTGACGCGAAGGCAGCGGGCCTCCATCCTCTCGCTGCGCTTGGTGCCCAAGGAGCTTCTTATTCTCCTAGTGCTGTAATCGGCGATTCCCCGGACTTTTCTTTCCTCAAGGATATGGGACAAGGCATAGACCGTGCTATGGATGCTAAGGCTACTCAGAAGGAGCGCGCCGAAAAAGAAGAAAAGAGTAATGCCCTTTTTAACGAGGAGCTCAAAGGTAAACAGCTCCAGAATCAGGAAACGGAAACTCGCATTCAGCAGATGAAATGGGACATGGCGATGGACGCCGCCCGTAATGCTGAACGCTCTGTGCGTACCCAGCAGCAGGTGCCGCCTATGCCGCGCCTTGGCCCGGATGGAACCTTGATGCCTGGCCAATCTAATGCTACATCGCCGGGAGATGTCATTGACGCGAAGCCCCCGGAGGTGACGTTTAATGCTCCTGGACGGCCTAATGTTGAGGCGGCTTCGATTAACGAGCTTGCTTTCTCAAGGACTGGCGATGGTGGTTATGCGCCTGTGATGTCCACTGACGCGAAAAACCGTTTAGAGGAGGATGTTGTTGGCACTTTTGGCTGGAATATGCGCAACCGCGCTGGTGCTTGGTTTGATTTGGATGGTGTCAAGCCGCCGAAAAGTTGGCTTCCTCCGGGGGCTATTGACTTTTCTTACTCTTTCGACCGTGGCGCTTGGTATCCTGTTTTTCCTGACTAGCTTTTTTGCTATGTGGTTTGAATCATTTTAACTAAATTTCGACGCTAGGCTCTCAACCCGTCGTTGCCCCTCTTCGGAGGGGCTTTTTTTTCTATTGACAAAGTCGTCATAACAACACATTATGGGACATTAATAATAGTTAATACTTACACATGGTTATCATGCATTTTACGAATAAGGGGTTTTCATACCGAAAGCCTTTTTCCTCACCATGGGCTCTGCTGCTTTGAAGGTCGCAGCAGAGATCCCCATATGGGAAATGGAAAAATGGACGCTGAGATTTGAAGCGGTCTCATGTCCCACACCTAGTTTTCATGTCCCATATGTGATCGGTTCCCCAAAATCGTGAATGCCCCGCATGATGCTTGTAAACCGCCTCTTTAACATCTAGTAATCGATACTAATAACTATATGGATCATCCGGATGCGCCTTGCCCCAGCTACCAGAAGCCTTCCGGAAATGCTCACTGTGGCTCCCCGGCGAAAAATCTTCCTGCCAGGCCGATCCAGGCCTTTGTCCTGCGCCGGCGATGACGCATCCACGGGCTACCTGACTCAAATATCCACTGCGTATATTATATAATGTTGCATCTGCCCTGCCCCACGGAAATCCACAGGCTTCGGGCTTGCAAGAATCTGCCGCACTGCGTACAAGAATGACACGCCTCCTGGCGGATATCACAGAAAGGAGCCAGTATGGGTTTTTGTAATGCTTCGTGCAGCTTTACCCGTTTCAGGATCATCGACCCCATCCCTTCGGAGCTTTGGACGCAGATCCCCGACAAGCTGCGCCAGTTCGCCTTCCGGGACATCGACGACCTGCCCGAGATGCAGGCCTATGGCTGGGTATGCTTCGAGGATATGCTGGACTCCGAATGGCGGACGGCCCCGCCGCACAAAGGCGCCTATCTGCTCTTCTCCCTGCGTCTGGATACCCGGCGCATCCCGGCCGCCGTCATCAAAAAGCATCTGACCCTGGCACTGAAGGCCGAAAAGGAAAAAATGCAGGAACAGGGCAAAAAGTTCATTTCCCGTGAGCGCAAGAAGGAACTCAAGGAACAGGTCCTGCTTCGCCTGCGGCAGCGCTTCCTGCCCATCCCGGCCGAATTCAATGTCATCTGGGCAACGGATCGTAATGAGGTCTGGTTTGCCTCCACCCAGGGGAAGATGATCGATCTGTTCATGGAGGCATTCCTCAACTCCTTCGAACTGCATCTTGAGCAGATCACCCCGTACAGCCTGGCCGAGACCATGCTCGACGAAGCGGCCATGAGCCGTCTGGATCGTATCGAAGCCACACAGTTCGCCGCCCTTTCCTGATTCACGAGGTCATCCCATGAGTGATACACCCTGTCTGGATTCTACGGACAACATTCTTGGCCAGGAGTTCCTTACCTGGCTGTGGTACCAGAGCGATGTGGCGCCCGGGGCCTTTGTGGACAAGGAAGGCCAGCCCTTCTCTGTCTCCATGGAACAGCGTATCGTCGTCCAGGGCGGCGAAGGGGACGCCAAAGAAACGGCGACCGTTGCCGGGACGCTCTCCCCTCTTCGCGAGGCCCGTTTCGGCCTTGGCACGGGGAAAAAAGTCACCCGCGCCCTCATCCGGCTTGAAAAGGAAGAACTGGCCTTCCAGTTCACCCTCAAGGCCGAAGACTTCACCCTGGGCAGCCTGAAGACTCCCAAGGTGGAAAAGCCTGAAGAGGATGACGACCCGGACGCCATGCTGCTGGAAAAGATCTACCTGATGGAAGTCTGCCTCGGCCTGCTGGACAGCCTGTATGCCCGCTTCCTCCAGCTGCGCCTTTCGCCGCAATGGCAGCAGGAGGTGGCCGACATGCGGCAGTGGATGACCCGGACGGAATAATAACGGAGGATATGCGTGCAGGCGGTCTGTTCATCCCGCAATGCGGCCCTGCTGCAGCTGACGTTGCGCATCGTGCGCAAACTGCTGTGGATGCTGCTGGTCTTATGGGGGATCACCCTCATCAGCTTTTGGGTCATCCATCTCGCGCCCGGTTCGCCCACCGATATGGAAACGACCCTCAATCCTCTGGCCGGTGAGGCGGCCCGCCAGCGGCTGGAGGCCCTGTACGGCCTGGACAAACCCCTGCATGTACAATATCTGGACTGGCTCTCACGCCTGGTACGTCTGGATTTCGGCCTGTCCATGTCAGCGGACGGGCGGCCCGTGCTGGACAAGATCATGGAGCGCCTGCCCCTGACCGTGGGCATGAACGTCATCTCCCTGATCCTGACGCTCATCATCGCCATCCCCATCGGCATCCTTTCGGCCTGCCGCCAGAATTCCCTTCTGGATCGGGGCGTGACGGTCTTCGTCTACCTCGGTTTTGCCATGCCCTCGTTCTGGCTGGCATTACTGCTGATGCTGTTTTTCGGTATCCATCTGCAATGGCTGCCTATTTCCGGCCTGACGTCCATGAATTTCGACAGTCTCGGCCCTGTGGACAAGGTGCTTGATCTGGCACAGCATCTGGCTTTGCCTATCCTGGTCTATACCATCGGCAGCCTGGCGGGCATGTCCCGCTACATGCGGGCCTGCATGCTCGAAGTCCTGCGGCAGGACTACATCCTGACAGCCCAGGCCAAAGGCTTGTCCCCCCGCACGATCATCTGGCGCCATGCCCTGCGCAATGCCCTGCTCCCGGTCATCACCCTGCTGGGCCTCTCGGTACCCGGGCTCATCGGCGGCAGCGTCATCATCGAGTCCATCTTCGCCCTGCCGGGGCTGGGGCAATTGTTCTATGCCGCGGTCATGGCCCGCGACTACACCATGATCATGGGCAACCTGGTCCTGGGGGCCGTGCTGACCCTGCTGGGGAACCTGCTGGCGGATGTCTGCTACAGCCTGGCCGATCCGCGTATCCGCAGCAGCCGGGAGGTTCGCTGATATGTGTGGTCCCTTGCTGCGTCGCTTTCTCGGCCGTCATCTCATGCTCTGCCTGGGGCTGGGCATCGTGCTGGTCATGTCTCTGGCAGCGCTGTGCGCTCCCCTGCTCGCGCCCTATGATCCCAATGCCCTGCATCTGGACCATATTCTGGAGCCGCCGTCCTCCATGTTCTGGCTGGGTACGGACCGTCTGGGGCGGGACGTTTTTTCCCGGCTGCTCTACGGCGGACAGATCTCGTTGTGGGTCGGCTTTGTCGCTGTGGGCATTTCCGTCAGCATCGGGACGGGGCTGGGCCTGATCAGCGGCTATTTCGGCGGTCTGGTGGATGAAGGGATCATGCGCGGTGTGGACATCATGCTCTGCTTTCCTTCGTTTTTCCTGATCCTTTCGGTCATCGCCTTTCTGGAACCGAGTCTGACCAACATCATGATCGTCATCGGCCTGACCTCATGGATGGGGGTCGCCCGTCTGGTCCGTGCCGAGACCCTGAGCCTGCGCCAGCGGGATTTCGTATCGGCGGCGCGTTTGTCCGGCTGCTCTACCTGCCGGATATTGCTGCGCCACATCCTGCCCAACACGCTGGCCCCGGTGCTCATTTCCGCCACGCTGGGCGTGGCCGGCGCCATCCTGGTGGAATCGGGGCTCAGTTTCCTCGGGCTTGGTGTCCAGCCGCCCACGGCCAGCTGGGGGAACATGCTCATGGAAGGCAAGACCGTCCTGGAAGATGCCCCCTGGCTTTCCTTTTATCCGGGTGTCGCCATCCTGGTGACCGTGCTGGGCTACAACCTGCTGGGCGAAAGCCTGCGTGACCTCCTTGATCCCCGTCTCAAAAAATAGGTCCTATCCATGCTGGAATATTTGCGTATCCGCAACCTCGCTCTCATCGAAGACGCCGAACTCGACTTTGCCCCGGGCATGAACGTGCTCACCGGCGAAACAGGGGCAGGCAAAAGCTTTATCCTCAAAGCCCTGGGCTTTCTGCTGGGCGACAGGCTGGGCGCCGATATGGTACGGCAGGGAGCGGAAAAGGCCCAGGTCGAAGCACAGTTCCAGATGGACGGACGGGAGATCGTCATCCGGCGCAGCCTGCTGGCCGAGAGCGGCCGCAGCCGCCTGTACGTTGATGATGCCCTGCGCTCCCAGGAATGCGTGCGTTCCCTGCGGGAACAGCTGCTGGCCCATGCCAGCCAGCACGGACAGCAGCAGTTGCTGCAGCCTGCCTTCCAGGCCCGGCTCATGGAAAGTACCTTGAAGGATCCCGACCTGTTGCGCCGGCGTGACGAGCTGCTGGAGCAGCTGCGCTCCGTGGAGGCCCGCCGCAAGGAGCTGCGGGCCCGGGAGGCCCACCTTCTGGAGCGCCGGGACATTCTGGAGATGCAGCAGCAGGAGATCGACAGGGTCGCCCCTGAAGCCGGAGAAGAAGAACGCCTTGAAGAGCAGCGGGCCATCGTCCGTGCCGCCGAACAGACCCGCGAGCAGTATGAGCTGGCACTGGGCTTGCTGCATGGTGAGGAAGAACCCGGCCTGCTCGATATGCTGGGACGGCTGGAGCGCTGCCTGCACCAGATGGCACGAACAGACGACTCCGTCAGCGAAGATGCCGATGCCGTCACGGCCCTGCGTCAGCAGCTTTCCCATCTGAGCGGCCGTTTGCGTCGTCCTCCCCTGCCGGAAGACATGCCCGATGTGGAACAGATGGAGGAGCGGCTCTACGCTTTGGCCCAGCTCAAGCGCAAACTGCACCGTTCGCTGGACGAGATCCTGGAGCTGCGCGAAGAGATCCGTGAAAACATCTCCTTCCTCGATGCCTGCGCGCTGGACATCACTCTGCTGGACAAGGAAGAAAAGCAGCTGGCCGCCCAGCTGCAGGAGGTGCTTTCCGCCCTGCTCCCCCAGCGCCGCGAAGCCGCCGCGGACTTTGCCCGACAACTGGAAGAAGAACTACGCCAGCTGGGATTCTCCGAACAGGTCCGGGTCATCCCCGATTTCATGCCGCAGGAAGTCTGGCCCGGCCTCATGGATGAAAAAGTGCGTATCCTCTGGGCCCCCAACCCCGGGCAGGCTCCCCAGCCTCTGGACCGGATCGCTTCGGGCGGCGAGCTTTCCCGCTTCCTGCTCGCTCTGATGAGCGTCCGCCCCAAAGCGGAAAGTGCGACCTACATCTTTGACGAAGTGGATGCCGGCGTGGGCGGTCTTACATTAAACAAGCTTGCGGAAAAGCTGGAAAATCTTGCAAAGCAGCGGCAAATGCTGGTCATCACGCACTGGCCGCAGCTGGCAGCCCGGGCACAAAAGCATTTCCAGATCAGCAAGACCATTCGGGACAATGCCACGTTCACGACCTGCGTCCCGCTCGATGCCCGCCAGCGCCATGCGGAACTGGTGCGCATGGCAGGGGGAGGCCAGCAGGGCGAAGCCCTGGCGGCCAGCCTTGAAGGACGCAGTTATCAGCTGACGATGTTCTAAACGCTCGATTCTTAAAGTATCGCTTTAATCTTCAAACACGCTCTCACCTCAGTCGCTGGAGCTTCCGGCGCATTTGTCCGGCGCATGCGCGTGTCGTGCCGTGCGCATGGAAACACGCCGGCTGTGCGTACGGCACAACGACATGGACAGCAAAAGGGCTCTTTCCCCACAGGGAAGGAGCCCTTTTTTCATCAGATCTGCTCAAAAGGTTTGTTTCAGGCAGCGCTGCCCTGCGTTCCCTGGGGGGTGCCCGGCATGCTGCGCACCGGCAGGACAGCCCGCACGATATTCTCCAGGCTATCGACCGCCGCTTCCAGCTTGCCGGAATTGTCGATGCGTACGAGCCGCTCCAGGCCAGCGGCAGGCAATGGTGCCAGCGCGCGCTGCAAACGTTCTTCCAGGTCTTTGCCCTGCTCTCTTCCCCGGGCCAGCAGGCGTTGCCGCAGGATGGCCGGCTCCACCTCCACCAGCACGGGAAGAAGATCAGGATAGCGCCGCAGGGCTTCCGGCAGATATTCCCGAGAACCGTTGACGATCACGCAGATGCCGTGCTCCAGACTGCCGTCGATGGAGCGGCCGATGCCGTACTGGCAGCCGTGGCTGCTCCAGCGCATGGCCAGACGCCCCTGAGCTTCCATGGAAAGGATGCTCCCGGCGGAAAGGGCCATATGCTGTTCCCCTCCGGCGCAGGCAGGACGGCTGATGTAGCGCCGGGCAAAGGCTACCGGCAGGCCGCGCAACCGGGGCCGCAGGGCCGACAACAGGCTGTCCTTGCCGGATCCCGACGGTCCCATGACATAGATGAGTGTGCCGCGCATCAGTACACCTGCACGCCCTGACGCCAGACATTGCGGACCACCGGCATGTCGTCCATATGGTGGACGCGGACCATGTCCGCACGGCGTCCGGTATCGATGCGGCCGCGGTCATCCAGCCCCACGCTTTCGGCCGGATTGGCGCTGACCAGATTGACGGCTGCGGGCAGGGGCATGATCTCCTTGGCGGCCAGCTCAAAGACCGCGGCCAGCAGGCTGGCGGGCACGTAGTCGGAGGACAGGGCCCCCAGATGCCCTTCTTTGGCCACGTCCAGAGCTGAGGCATTTCCGGAATGGGACCCGCCGCGCACGACATTGGGGGCCCCCATCATGACGAGCATCCCGTTTTCCGAGGCGCAGCAGGCAGCCTCTGTGGTGGTGGGGAACTCGCTGATGGAGATGCCGTTGCTCAGGGCTTCTTCCACATGTTCCACCAGCGTATCGTCATGGCTGGCCATGGGCAGATGGCGCTGACGGCAAAATTCCATGACCGAGGCGGCGTTATCATTGGCGCAGCTGTCCCGCACCTCTTCCAGCTCGTGCATCATGGCCGTGAACTCTTCATCGGTCCAGGATTTGATATTGCTGTAATAGGTCCGATAGGCCGTGGTATCGCGCCACTGGCGCTGTCCGGGCGTATGGTCCATCAGCGAGACCAGCTTCAGGCAGGGCGTGTCCGACAGGGGGAAGAACAGGTCCCGCATGCGGGGATCAGCCACTTCACAGCGCAGATGCAGCAGATGGTCGGCACGCAGCATGCCCGACTGGCGGCAATGGTTCAGGGCATCCACACCGCGACCCAGCATAGCGATGCGCCCCTTGTCGTGGTATTCGCCCACGGACAGAGCATCGAACACGGTGGTGATACCGGCCGCCACGATCTGGGCATCATGGGCGAAAAAGGCGGGTTCCGCCTGCGGCCAGACAACTTTGGGACGGGGCACCAGATGCTTTTCCAGATTGTCGGTGTGCAGTTCCACAAAACCGGGCAGCAGATAGTCACCTTCGCAGTCGATGCATTCCAGGGCGGCAGTGGGCTGAATGTCGCCTTCGTCCACATCGGCAACCAGGCCGTCACGCACCAGCACATGGCCATGCATCACGGTGGTGGGCGTCACCACCCGGGCGTTACGCAACACATATTCTTTCATGGATGATCTCCGATTATGCTTCTGTGATCGTTGGTTCTTGCGGATCGGCGCGGTTACGGCCTGTCCATGGGGACGATCCTGTCCGCCACGGCATTGCGGGCCACATCATCATGGAAGATGCCCACGATGGCGCTGCCCCGCTGCCTGGCCTCATGGATGAGGTCGATGACCACCTGCCGGTTGATGCCGTCCAGAGAGGCGGTGGGTTCGTCCAGCAACAGCAGGGGCATGGGCCGGATGAGCCCGCGCGCGATGTTCACACGCTGCTGCTCCCCGCCGGAGAAGGTAGCCGGGGCCACATGCCAGAGGCGCTCGGGCAGGTTGAGGCGGGTCAGCATCTTCTGCGCGGCATCAAGGGCCGTCTCACGGTCTTCACCGGCATCCAGCAAAGGTTCGGCCACCAGATCCAGGGCACTCACACGCGGGATGACACGGAGGAACTGGCTGACATAACCGATGCATTCCCGGCGCACACGGCTGATGGCGCGCGTGGAAGCCGTGGCCATATCCGTCTCGCAGTCTTCGCAGCGGACGATCACCTGCCCGGAACTGGGCAGATAGTTACCGTACAGGGTCTTGAGCAGGGTCGACTTCCCGGCCCCGGAAGGCCCGTGCAGGGCCACACATTCTCCGGCACGCACGTCAAAATTGACGTCCTGCAGCGCCTGGATGCGGATGCCGCCCTGCTGGTGCAGGACAAAGGTTTTGCACAGGTGACGCACCTCCACCACAGGAGCGTCGCCGGCAGGATGGTTGAACTGATGCATGTGAACGCTCCTTGTCAGCACTGCAGGATGGAAGAGACCAGCAACTGGGAATAGGGGTGCTGCGGATCGTCCAGTACCTGATCCGTCAGACCGGTCTCCGCCACTTCACCGTGGTACATGACGATCAGACGGTGCGAGAGCAGCCGGGCCACCGCCAGATCGTGGGTCACGAGCACCACGGCCAGCCCCATGTCGCGCACCAGATGGCGCAGCAGGTCCAGCAGGCGGGCCTGGACAGACACGTCCAGACCGCCGGTAGGTTCGTCCATGAAGACGAGGCGCGGCGTGGTCACCAGATTGCGGGCGATCTGCAGACGCTGCTGCATGCCGCCGGAATACTGGGACGGCGTATCGTCCACACGCTGCACGGGGATCTCCACCCGTTCCAGCCAGTCCAGAGCCGTGGCCCGCAGGTTCCCGTAATGCCGGGCCCCGTTGGCCATGAGCCGCTCGCCGATATTGGCGCCGGCGCTGACCGACATGCGCAGGCCGTCGCGGGGATGCTGGTGGACGAAGCCCAGTTCGGTACGCAGCAGACGGCGGCGCTGGGCTTCATCCAGGCTGTGGATATCCAGTACCTTGCCGTCGGCTGCCGTGTAGTGGACATGCCCGGCGGAAGGTTCCAGACGGCCGGAAAGCATGTTCAGCAGCGTGCTCTTGCCGGAGCCGGATTCGCCCACGATGCCGAGGACTTCCCCGGGCCACAGATCCAGCGAAACGTCCTTGCAGCCGATGCGGCTGCCGTAACGCCGCGTCAGCTGGCGGGCGGAAAGGACGGGATCAAGATTGGTATCCAAGAGGCTCACGGCTATTTCTCCTCCCTGGGAGCGGCAGTGCCGCCCTGCCCGGCCACGCGCCGGGCACAATTGTCGGTATCGGAACAGACGAACATGCGCGTCCCGGCGTCATCCATGACGATCTCGTCCAGATAGGTGTCTGTGGCGCCGCAGATGGCGCAGCACTGATCCCAGCTCTGGGGCGTGAAGGGGTAATCCTCAAAGTCGAGACTGACCACATCCGTATAGGGCGGGATGGCGTAGATGCGCTTTTCCCGGCCGGCACCGAAAAGCTGCAGCGCCGGGCACTGGTGCATCTTGGGGTTGTCGAAACGCGGGATGGGCGACGGGCTCATGATGTAGCGGCCATTGACCTTCACGGGATAGTCGAAGCCGGTGGCGATATCGCCATGCCGCATGATGTCCTCATACAGCTTGATGCTCATGATGCCGTACTCTTCCAAAGCATGCAGGGTACGGGTCTCTTTTTCGCTGGGTTCGAGCCAGCGCAAGGGCTCCGGCATGGGCACCTGGTAGACCATGATCTGATCCTCGCGCAGGGGCTGCTCGGGGATGCGGTGACGGGTCTGGATGATGCTGGCTTCTCCGGTGTGGGTGGTCGTGGTCACGGCCGCGGTACGTTCGAAGAAACGACGGATGGAAACGGCATTGGTCGTATCGTCCGAGCCCTGGTCGATGACCTTGAGCACGTCGTCCCGGCCGATGATGCTGGCCGTGACCTGGATGCCGCCCGTCCCCCAGCCGTAGGGCATGGGCATCTCACGGCTGGCAAAAGGCACCTGGTAGCCGGGGATGGCCACTGCCTTGAGCAGGGCCCGGCGCACCATGCGCTTGGTGCCTTCATCAAGATAGGCAAAGTTGTAGCCTTCCAGCCCGGAGGCCGCAGGCGTGGTCGTCAGGTTCTCAGGCATGGCTGGCCTCCGCATGTTTTTCAGACGCGGCAGCAGCCTGCTCTTCCGCGTGCTTACGTTCCCGCAGCTGGCGGATCAGGGAAAGTTCCGCCTGAAAGTCCACATAGTGCGGCAGTTTGATGTGCTGCACGAAACCGGACGCATCCACGTTATCCCCATGCATGAGCACGAATTCGGGGTTCTGGGCAGGACCGATCTGGTCTTCCTGCAATTCCCGGGCACGCAGGGCGCGGTCCACGATGGACATGGACAGGGCCTTGCGCTCGTTGTTGCCGAAGACGAGCCCGTAACCGCGGGTGAAGCAGGGCTCGAGGGCACGGCCGGTGTACCGGCTGACCATGTCGCATTCGGTGAGCTCCACTTCGCCCAGGGGGATGGCAAAGCCCAGCTCTTCCGGGATGACGGTCAGCTCCACGAAACCGCGGCGCAATTCCCCGGTGAAGGGGTGGACAGCGCCGTAACCGCGCTGGGTGGAATAGGCCATGCCCAGCAAAAAGCCTTCATCGGCACGGGCCATGGATTGCAGGCGCACGGCCCGGTCCCCGGAACCGTCGGCCGGCAGCTCCAGCGGCTGGCGGGTGATGTCCGGGCAATCATTGCCTTCATGCGAAGGGGCCACGGATTCCATCAGGCCTTCGCGCCCAAGAGCGTCCATGGCTCTGGGCAGCGGCTCCTGCAGCAGGGCCTGCGCATCGGCCGCCATCATCGCCAGATCTTCCGCCGTCCTTTCGGGCTCCACGTCCCGGGGAGCGGTCCCGGGCACGGCCAGACCGCGATCCAGCAGGCGGTGCGTATAGTCAAAGGTGGATCCCAGGATCTGGCCGCCGGGCAGATCCTTCCAGGTGGCGGAGATGCGCCGCTCCACCCGCATGCGGGAAGTATCCATGGGTTCGGAAACACCGAAACGGGGCAGGGTCGTGCGATAGGCGCGCAGCAGGAAGATGGCTTCCACGGCGTCGCCCTGGGCCTGCTTGAAGGCCAGTGCGGCAAGTTCGGGGCTGTACAGGGAGCCCTCGGCCATGATGCGGTCCACGGCCAGCTTGAGCTGCCCTGCCAATTGTTCAAGTGTTACTTCAGGAATCTGCACATCGCCCCGCCGCTCCCGGGCAAGCAGGGCATGTGCCGCGGCAATGGCTTTTTCGCCACCTTTTACAGCTACATACATTTGGACACCTCGTCTGCGGCAGGGGTCAGGCAGGTCGTACGGGGCAGACCGGTCAGGCGGTCCGGCCCGCAAAGCAGCATGTCCACACCCAGCGGGAATTGCTCATGGTTGCTCTGCCACTGGGCCAGAAAATCTTCCGGCATACGGCAGGCAAAGGTGCAGCTGCCCACGATGCCGGGACCGGAAGCGGTGATCCCGGCCGTTTCCCCCTCCTCTACTCCGCCAAGGCAGATGGTCGTGGAGCGATCCGGGTATTCAGCCTCTCCCTGATGGAAGCAGCGCAGGTCAGGCAGCGCTTCCGTACCGGGGACGAAGGCGAATGCGGCCTGGGCAGGTTCGGCCACCAGGACCGTGCCGCAGTGGAAACGGAACCAGGCTCTGACGTCTTCCGTATCCAGTCCGGGCGCCAGCCAGACCGTGGTCTCGTTATCGCACAGCGAAAGGGCCAGGGCCGCCAGTTCCGGGCTCAGCCCGGCAGGCAGTTCATCCGCAGCGGTATCCGCCGGGCAGGGCACGAAAACATGCGCCTGGGCAGGCCGGGACAACGCGGTAAGGGCCAGACGGAACACCTGCTGTGCCTGTCCCACAGGATCTGCCCAAGACAGGCGGGAACATTGCTGATCGCTCACTGGTCTTCTCCGCGGACAAAGGTGAAAAAGTTGACTTTCGTACCTGCCGCATCGCGAGCGGCAGCCTTTCTTTTTTCGTCTATGGCCTGTTCCAGGCAGGGGCGCAGCTTTTCGTCCAGCAACGCCGCGTAGCTTTCCTGCTGCCACAGGGCATCGCACAGGGCCGCTAGTTCCGCATGGCGGGGGGATTCCCCCATGATCCAGGCATGGCCAAGCGTCTTTTCTTCCAGCTGGACGACACAGCGGGTGACCAGCACTTCCCCTACGTTGAAGACATCGCCGACATTGCCGACGCGTCCCCGGGCCATCACGAGCCCCGTTTCGGGCCCGCGCACGATGCGGTAGCCAGGCAGGCTGATCCCGGACAGGGCCTCATCAAGGCTGGTCTCCGGGGCAAGCGCCAGCAGGCGCATGCGTTCCTGCCGCAAACTCATGTTCATGATACTTCCAATAGTCATTATGTTAGGCATTCCCGGTCCGCGCCAAAGCGAAGCGGGTCGTCAGGCGGAAGGGCAATGCCCGGTCCGCCTGGCAAAAAAGACACACAGAATCCATGGCCAGGGGCTTGTCGATCACCGGTTCCAGATACTGGTTCAGGGCTGCTTCCACCTGCTCCGCCCCCTCATGAGGCAGGGGACCCGTCAGGGTGATGTGGAAACGGAACAGATCCAGCACATGGTGATAGCCCCAGCGCAGGAGATTGCGCCGCTCATCAAGACTCAAAGGCTCCCGCCGTTCCACGTCCCTCTGGTCGAGAGGGGCCCGGAAACGGTCCAGTTCCGTCACGCAATCCCGCTCCAGAGCGGCCATGGCCGATTCCGACGCGCTATCCCCCTGCCGGGGGACCAGGGCCAGAAAGGATGCCTGGCGCTCACCGGAGTGGACGGGCAGCCGCTGCAAACCCAGCGGCGCCGTCAGCCAGGAGGCATGGCGCTCCGCCACCTTCCGGCAGGCATTCTTCAGGGCGGCCAGCATGCCCTCCGAGGTGGAGCGCAGCTCAAAAGGCGCCTTGAGCGTGGCATGCAGACCGTAATGGGCCGGCGTTTTTGCCAGGGATGTCCAAAGACCATGTTCCACCCCCGCAGGAGCCACGGGGCCGCCCGGCAGGCGGCTGCCGTCCCGGCAGTCCCGGCCGAACAGAGGAGCCATCAGACGGTACAGGGGCTCGTCCTTGTGAGGGGCGTAGTAGAGAGCGTAACGGGCGGCCATCTTACAGCACCATCTTGCGCAGACGCTGGGAAAGTAGGTCGAACAGGGTCACCACCAGCACGATGATGGCCATGACCGCACACGTCTGCTGGAAGTTGAAGCTGCGGAACAGTTCCCACAGCACCATGCCTATACCGCCGGCACCGACCATGCCCACCACCGTGGCAGAGCGCACATTGGCCTCGAAGCGGTACAGCGAGTAGGATATCCAGAGGGGGAACACCTGCGGGATGACCCCGAAGATGATCTCTTCCAGAAAGCTGGCCCCGGTAGAGCGGACGCCTTCCACCGGCGAGACCTCGATGGCCTCCACCGCCTCGGAAAAGAGCTTGGCCAGCGTGCCCGTGGTATGCACCCAAAGGGCCAGCACACCGGCAAAGGGGCCAAGGCCCACGGCAACCACGAACATCATGGCGAAGACCATCTCGTTGATGGCGCGGGCCGCATCCATGAGGCGGCGCACCGGCTGGCAGATCCACCAGGGAGCGATATTCTCGGAAGACATGATGCCCAGCGGCACCGCGCAGATGACCGCCAGCAAGGTGCCCCAGATCGCCACATGCAGGGTGACGATCATTTCTTCCACATACATGCGCCAGTCCGTAAAGTCCGGCGGGAAGAAATCTGATATCAGGGTAAGGATGTTGCCGCCCTGCTCCACCAGCGCCATGGGCTTCATCTCGGCGCCGCGCCAGGCCCAGGCCAGCATGGCCAGAACAAGGCCCCAGATGACCAGGCGGCAGGTCTCGGCGCGCAGATCGCGCGGCGGCTGCAGGGCCATTTTCATTTCAGCTTCCATAACGATGCGTTCCTTGTGCCCTGTCCCCGCTATTTGCCGAGTTCGGCCAGCTTACGCTCGATATCGGCGATCTTGGCGGCCTTTTCCTTGGCATCCATATCCTTGTTGCCTTCCAGCACCGTCTTGGCGCGGAACAGCTCCAGCTGGCGCAGCGGGATCAGCTGGCTGTTGTCGGACTTGATGAAGGGGCCCCACTGCAGGGCGGTCAGGATCTTGCGGGCCTGCTCCACGTTCTCGCCCTTCACGCCGTAGCTGAAGATGAAGTCCGTGATCTTTTTCTTGGTCTCTTCGGGCAGGTCCTTGCGCCAGACCAGGGGATCGCTGGGGATCAGGGGAGATTTCCAGATCACGCGCAGTTCCTTGGCCTTTTCGGGTGCGGTGATGGCCAGACGGGCCAGACCTTCATTATTGCAGGTCGCCACGTCCACGGTATTGTTGGCTACAGAGAGCGCATTGGCCTCATGGTTGGCCGATACGGTACGGGCGAAGATCTTCTGGGGATCCTTGCCGTTTTTGGCAAAGACATAATAGCCGGGCACCAGGAAGCCGGAGGTGGAGTTGGGGTCGCCATTGCTGAAGCTCAGCTTGGAGGCCTGGGCAAACATGTCGTCGAGGTTCTGGAGCGGGCTCTTCTTGTTGACGATCAGGCAGGAGTAGTAGCCCTTGCTGCCGTCGGGAGCGGTGGTCTGGGCAAAGACCTCGCCATTGGCACGGTCCACCATCACCATGGCTCCCTTGTTGCCGATCCAGCTCAGGTCGACTTTCTTGAAGCGCATGCCTTCGATGACACCGGCATAGTCACTGGCAAAGAAGGCTTTGACTTCCATGCCGAGGGCCTTGCTCATATCCTTGAGGAAAGGATCCCAAAGCACCTTGAGATTCTGGCTGGCCTCGGTGGAGATAATGCCGAAATTGAGGGTCTGCTGCGCCTGGGCGGTCAGCGCGCTGCCCAGCAGCATGGCAGAGACCAGCAGGCCGGAAAGAAGACGGGAAAACATGTATTTTCTCCTTGGATAAAGTGGTGAGGCAAAGGGTTCGGGATGGGACCTAGGCAGCGCGGGACGTCTCGCGGACAGGGCTGCCGGGCAGCGTCACCGCTTCCTGGGCGGTATTGGTCTTGGCGGCAAAAAGCTCGTCGCTTTCAGCGCCGTACAGTTCCGCCAGGAACTGGGGCGTCAGACGTTCCGTGGGGCCGTCGTAGACGATCTCGCCCTTTTTCAGGGCCACGGTACGGGGGCAGAAGCGCATGGCGTAATCCACCTGGTGCAGGGTCACCACAACGGTGAGGCCATCCTTCTGGTTGAGGTCGCGCAGGGTCTGCATGACATTGCGGGCCGATTCAGGGTCCAGCGAGGCGATGGGCTCGTCAGCCAGCAGCACGCGGGCACGCTGCACCAGAGCACGGGCGATGGCGGCACGCTGCTGCTGCCCGCCGGAAAGGGTACCGGTGCGCTGCCAGGCCTTTTCCCCGATCCCCACGCGGGCCAGGGCCCGAAGGGCAAGCTCCCTGTCATCCGTGTGGAAAGCACCGGTCAGGCTGCGCCACAGACTGGTGCGGGCCAGAGCCCCCAGCATGACGTTGCGGGCCACGCTCATGCGCTCCACCAGGTTGAACTGCTGGAAGATCATGCCGATACCGGCGCGGATGCGGCGGATGTCCCGGCTGATACAGCCGTTTTTCTGCACGATCTCGTTATCGACCCGCACCAGGCTCTCGCCCTTGTCTGCGGCGGTCAGACCGCAGATGTGACGCATGAGCGTGGATTTTCCGGAACCGGAAGAGCCGATGAGGGCCACCATCTCTCCCGGGGCCACATGCAGGTTGATGTGAGAAAGGCCTTTGCTGCTGCCGAACGTTTTATTGAGATTGCTGATGTGGATCATGCGAATGCTCCCGTCGAAGTTGACTGGCTCACAATGGGCAAAACGCATGGCGAAACGGTGACGCGTCCGTGATGAAAGGCCGACGTTTCCGTCACCGTTTGCAAGAGGGAATGTGACGATTCGGCAGCATCCCCTGCCCTCTCCAACGACAAAAGGCATCCTTCCACGGAGGAAAGGATGCCTTTTGTTTTCAGGTAGATGAAAGCGGCTACCGGCTCACCAGCGGCTGGGATCGCGGCATTCCTGCCGCCCGAAGGTGCAGACGCCGCACATGTCGGAACTGTCTACAAAACGGCCGTCCACAGTATAAAAATCGACCACGGGCCCATGCCCGCAAATGATGCACTGGCGTTCATAATCCGGACAGGCACGGCACAGGGGCGGGATATCCGGACTGCCTGCCATCATCTTCTCCACAGAAACACGCGTAAATTCCGGCTGGGACAGGTTGCTTTCAAACATATCAGAAGAAGGTACGCCGCAAAGGACGGTTCATGTTCTGGGGGACGAACTGACAGCGGGAAAGACCAAAGCATTCGGAACGCTCGCCACAGGGAAGACGCGATGCCGTCAGGTGCATGCGCGGGCAGGTAGCCAGCATCCCCTGGTCAAGCATGTCCTGCCAGCGGGATTCCACAAGCTGCACAGGTACGCGTACCGGCTCCACGGCTCTGGAAGAACGCGCCTCCACGTTCGTCTGTGCCCGGGATTCTGCCGTCCGGGTGGTTCGGGGGATTCTGACAGACGATTTTTCCCGATTCATGCGCCGTTCCTTCTGGCACTGGGGGCAGATATGCCCACGCGGTCCGGGGGCAATGAACGAACGACCACAACGGCTGCAACTGACTGGACAAAATGAGGGAATCATGCGCCACCTCCCTGAAAGGGGCTGGGTGCCGGACAGGATCGAGCAAGGAGGGACAAAAGGCAGCATCTTGCCGCCGGTCTGCTTCCTGCCCGGATGTGCTTTCAGACTGTCCTGTCCATTCGTCAACGCTGTGAGCGCCCGGTGACAATTCCGCTCCACTTGCGGCGGTGCACAGCGGTGTACAAAAGCCTTCGAGCTTTCCTTATGCGCCTCGCTCCATCCCGTTCCTCTCCTGAAATGGCCGCAGACCAGGCTCTTTCGCAAGAGCCTGGAATCTGTATCCTCCCGTCGCGTCCTGTTCTGCAGCTGCCGCAGGTCCCCGGCCGGGCATAAAAAAAGAGCCGGAGAAGCTCTCCGGCTCTTTTCCATGCCTAGGCTGCAGGGATCCTGTCAGCGCAGGGCGCGCTTCAGGGCATCCCTGTAAATGCGCAGGACCATCAGGCGGGCATACTTCTTGTTCTCCGCGGGGACCACATGCCAGGGGGCATCTTCCGTGCTGGTACGCAGGAACATCTCGTCCGCGGCGCGGGCGTACTCGGGCCATTTGTCACGGTTACGCCAGTCTTCATCGGTGATCTTGTAGCGCTTCCACGGGATGGCCTCACGCTCCCGGAAGCGTCGCAGCTGTTCCTCCGGCGAGATGTGCAGCCAGAATTTGAGCAATATGTTGCCGTTGTTGGTCAGCTGATGCTCAAAATGATTGATCTCGGCATAGGCGCGGGCCCAGTCTTCCTTGGGGGTCAGCTTTTCCACCCGTTCCACAAGGACACGGCCGTACCAGGAGCGGTCATAGATGGTGATGAAACCGGCACGGGGGATGTGCCGCCAGAAACGCCACAGGTAATGGTGCGCCAGCTCTTCATCCGAAGGCGCGCTGATGGGGATGACACGCGTGATGCGGGCATCTGTCCCAGCCGTGAGGCGCCGGATGGCTCCCCCCTTGCCGGCGGCATCCCAGCCTTCAAAGATGAGTGTGGACGAGATGCCTTTTTTGTACGCCCGGAACGAAAGCTGATAAATCTCCTTCTGCAGGCGTTTCAGTTCCTTCTGGTAATGTTCGGGAGCCTGCACGCTGGAAAGGTCGATGGCATCCAGGGTGGAGACCAGGGACTCACGGGCGTCCTCTTCCACTTCGGGCACGGATTCCAGCACCTTGAGGCGGGCGGCACGGGCATCGTGGGCGGCGATGGTCCGCTCGATGCCTGCGATGATGGCTTTCACCACGGACAGGTTGCGGAAATTGGGATCCGCGGCGTCGATGATGCTCCAGGGCGCATTGTCGCGGTCTGTCAGCATGATGGCCCGGGACGCGGCACTGACCATACCATCGTAATCCGCGGCGATCTTCTTGTCGGATGGCGAAAAATGCACCAGGGCCCGGTTCTCCTGACGCTCCTTGAGCGCGCGGGCATGGTCCTTTTTGTTGAGATGGAGCCAGAGCTTGATAATGGCCATCCCGGATTCCGCCAGCCCGGATTCCAGGGCCTGCCAGCGATGCATGCTGGCGGTGAATTCGTTTTCTCCCACATCCTTGCAGCAGCGCTGCCGCATGGCCTCACCATACCAGCCGTCATAAAAAACCGCCGTCTGTCCGGCAGCCGGAAGCTGCCGCCAGAAGCGCCAGGGCCAGGGACGGGCCTTCTCTTCGTCGGTCACCAGCCAGAAAACATGGTTTTGCACATGCTTGCTGTCCATCCACTCCGACAAAAGGTTGATGATGGCGCCGCGTCTGGAACCGACCAGACCGGCCACCGTGATCAGGACGGGGATCTTGCGCTCGATGCACTGCAACTGAGCATTGAAAAGACGCATGCGCAGCTGGGGGGCTTTTTCTTCAAATTCTTTGTTACTGCATGCTCTGCCAAGGGCTGCCGATTCAAACATAGTATCCAACCTTGCTCAAAATGTTCGCACGGGAAGCGGATACGCAGCTCCGGAACATTCCCGGCACTCCAGGACGGTCAACGCACATTCTGCTCCCGGAGTTTTGAGACAGCATAGCTTTTTTCTTCGGCTTCGTCAGCCAGCGCTGGCCGGGATATCCTGCGAATCCTGCCCTTCTCCCTAACCGGATACCGGGATGCAGGGTACTTTCCGCAGCAGGCGCCGTCTGTGCCGTCCGTTTGCAGCGCGCGGCAAACGGCATGGCCGCCCCATGTGCGGCTTTTCTTCCCATCCAGACGATGATCTGTGTTCCTGGTGTGTTACATGCATCTTTTCTATAACCTGCCAAATATCCAATTGCGTCTGGATATACTCCTGCGTCGTCAAAGGGCCGCCCTTTTGCCCCTGAGCTACGAGGATGCCAAGCTGTATGACGCATCTTTCCAAAATGTCCACGAGCATCTGATTTTGCTTCACGTTGTCCCCCATCGCAATCATGAGATCACCTCTGCACGTTTCTTGAGAGCGTGTTTGGAAACTTCAGCTTTTATAGTTACAAGAAGGCATGTGGACAAAAAAAGACTG
>ERZ773145.235-NODE-235-length-56782-cov-8.239674_pt1 | contig 56782 bp, 39 predicted proteins | sample MGYA00580848_ERZ773145 | MGnify/ENA primary metagenome ERZ773145 (study PRJEB29015, sample SAMEA2737858) | human gut metagenome | biome: human gut; feature: human-associated habitat; material: faeces | place: China | collected 2012 ... | reverse complement strand
GAAAACTGTTGGTTGCTCTTTTGTCCGGCGGCGATGCTCTGGTCACGACGGAGCAGCTTTGCATGGCACTATGGGGAACCACGGAATACATAGATGAAAATGCCTTGCAGGTTAACCTAACCCGGCTGAAAAAAACGATGTCCGCCCTTGAAATGAAGCAGCGAATCGTTGCAGTTCGAGGAATGGGCTACCGTTTGGAAGCGGAGGTGTCTCTATGAAGCAGCTTTGGCACATGATAGAACGGTACTACCCCTGGCTTCTGTTGCTGCTGGGCGTGGATTGCTTTTGCGCTGTCATTCTTTGGATTTCTGACATTCAGGTATTTCAAACCTTGATCGGGTTAGTAGTTCTGACGAGCATCCTTTTGTTTTCAGCGATTCTGTTTGTACTAAACAAGAGGGAGAACACCCACATGGAACTGTTCCGAGATTTCCTCAGTGATCCTACCATCTGCAATGAAGAACGGCTGCTCAGTGCCATTAGTCAGAAAGAAGGAGAATCTGTCCGATTTTTGGCTTCGGTTTTACGGGAATACAAAAACGAGAGTAACAATATGGCGGATGCCCTACGGGACTATGAAGAATACGTGGAGGGCTGGGCACATGAAGCGAAAACGCCCCTATCGTTGCTGACCATGCTCTTGGATAACCGGAACGATGAAATCTCTCCTTCCCTGCAAGCAAAGCTGGATTATGTCCGCAGTCAGCTTCAGGAGGATGTCACGCAGATGCTGTACTATGCCCGGTTGAAGAGCAGTACAAAGGATTACCGATTTGAGGATGTCAATTTGAATGACTGCTTGGGTGAAGTTCTGGAGGACTATGCCCCACTTCTTGAAGAGAAGCAGTTTGTCATTCTCAACAAACTGCAATCTGAAACAGTCTATACAGACCGTAGAGGACTTCAGTTTATGTTGGGACAAATCGTTAGCAATGCCATCAAATATAGCAGCGATAGTCCCATGCTTACAATTTCCGTGATACATTCGGAGACCGCAGATATCCTTTCTGTTGAAGATAACGGCATTGGCGTAAAAAAATATAATCTGCCGTACATTTTTCAAAAGGGCTTTACCGGGGATTCTACTGACAGCAGAAAGAAGGCTACCGGTATGGGACTTTACCTGGTTAAGAAGATGGCCGACGATCTAAATCTTCATCTGGAAGCAGCTTCCCAGTGGGGAAAGAGCTTCAAGATTGTCATCTTCTTTCCTAAATTGAGATCCAACGGAGGGAAATAATATAAACAGAAAAACGCCCGCAGGATTTTCTCCTGCGGGCAGCGTGTTGTCAGCTATCCCAAGGCTTGTATTCTGTTACAGTTTTCAAATAGGTTTCGGGATCGCCGTTCAAGATAAGGTCTGCATACTCCAAAGGAGCGTTGTAGATCAAATAATCCAGCTCTGACCGCTGATACATATTGTCAGCAATCTCGTTCTCAACGGCGATAGTGTCAATCGCAATCATACTGCCGTCGCTGAATTTCACTTCCACACAGCAATTATCCATATTGTAGGCACAAGATATTAAGGTTTTCATGGTATGTCCTCCATAATTCGTAATATAAAGCGAAAATCCCGTCTGACTTCCTGTTAGAAATCAGACGGGATTTGTCCGTATGCACCCCGGAAACCGTCAGCTAACAGTTGATAAGTAAATTAGTTCCTTATCACTGTTAAGCCAACGGTTTCCGGGGCTTTTCTTTTTTGATTCTGCTGTTTCCTTTTGAGAAAATTTGATACTCTCTATCCCATTTTTAATGGGTTAACCATAGGGGAAAATCTCCCTCCATTCCGAGCTCTGCGAGGCGCATCTATAGAGACAATTTTCCCTCCCGGTATCTTTGTTTTACTTTGAATCCTTTTGGCGAAGTTTATTCCCGTTTATACCATATACGGATGGTTGAGACCCAGTTACCCATTGCGGTAGCTGGGCCTTTTTTGTTTTCTGATATTCCAATGATGAATGCTCGAAGGAGGAGCCCGTGAAAAAATTTTTTAGAAATTTCTCCAGATGCTTAATTTTTGCCCTTTCCCGTGATCTACCACTTGAGGGGCAAATAACCTCTCACCTGTTCCTTGACAATCGAATACACATTCAACAGGTACATTCCTGATCGGGGGCGAAGGTCCAAGCCGGATGAAGGTGCGCCACGAACTTCCTGCCCATAAGGGTTATCACGGAAAGCAAGGTTGGTAGCGATTCCGAACCATTCTGAAATATCCGCTTGCTACGGATAAGGCGATGAAACGATTCAGGGACAATGATACTTCCCTATGGGGCTGGCGGAGTACCCGGCAGAGGTGAGATTCCTATGAGTTCGGTCAGCAGCCGAACGCCTGTTGACTTCCTTTTCTGCATTTTGGGTTCGAGGAAAAATGAAATGCAGCGACGAAAGCCCCAAAAGGTATTTTGAGGCTTTCGTGGATCAGAAATGATTCAAATTCAGAGAAAGGAGGAAAAACCCATGGAAAACTGTAAGGTGATCGCCATCACGAATCAGAAGGGCGGCGTCGGCAAGACGACGACCGCAGTCAATCTCGGCGTGGGACTTGCAAGCTCCGGGAAACGGGTTCTGTTGGTGGATGCTGATCCGCAGGGCAGCCTAACCGTGAGCCTCGGCATAAAGAACCCCGACGAGCTGGATGTATCGCTGTCGTCCCTTATGCAGTCGGTCATTGATGATGAGCCGCTTGCGGAGGGCGCAATTATCCGGCACCAGGAGGGTGTGGATTTGCTTTCCTCAAATATTGAACTCTCCGGTATGAAAACAGGTCTGTTCAATGTCATGAGCCGTTGAGTATGTTCTGAAGAATGCCATCGACGGCATGAGAAAGAGCTACGACTACATTCTGATTGACTGCAAGGGGAGTGAAATCGGCATCTCTTTTGAAAGAAGAAACCGGTGATGGACAAGCCCAAGTATACCGCTATATTCGCCTTACCGAGCTCATTCCGGAGCTTCTGGATTTGGTTGACGAGGGGCGTATTGCGTTCAGACCGGTGGTGGAGCTTTCGTACTTGCAAAAGGAGAAACAGAGCGCCCTGCTGCAGCAAATCTCTTATGCCGATGCCACGCCGTCCCTTGCCCAGGCCATCAAGCTGAAGCGGTTCTCTCAGGACGGAAAGCTGATCAACGAGGTCATCGAGTCGATCATGAGCGAGGAAAAGCCGAACCAGAGGGAGAAAATCAACATTTGAGTCGGCATAAGCATCAACAAGTCAATACGCCGAAATGAGCGTCGTAGAGATACGGTGCTTTTTTCATGCCTTGAAGGAGGACTGAACGAATGAAGAAGATTTTCAAAAGAGGAATGTCGGGACTGCTTGCAGTCCTTATGGCATTCACCGTGCTTGCGGGCTTTGGCACGACCACGGCCTTCGCCGCAAGCGAAACAGCGGAGTCCTATATGATTTCTTTCCCCCGTGACGGGGACGCTGCTCAGATTTACTCCGAGGACGCATGGGGACACTCCGCGAAAAACTATATGAACGGCTGGGCAACAGGCTCCAGCAACTATACCACCCTGCACTGCATGGATTCCTTCGACGGGAAGGTGTGCTACTGCATCGAGCCCGGCCTCTCCCGAAATGTCGGCGATACCTATTACGGCTTCGGTGAGGATTTTTGGGATAACTATCCCAGCCAGTACAACAACACCATCGAGCCGGATGACATTAAGCTGCTGCTGGGGCGTATCATGCAGTATGGCTATCAGGGCAATCTCTCCACCTCGTGGAGATCGCAGAATGATTCCAATGCGGATAAGCTGGCCCACGCCTTTGCTACCCAGCTGCTCGTTTGGGAAACGGTTGTGGGCGAGCGCGATGCAGACTTTGACCATGTGAGCACCGGCGGCTATGACGCGATCCTGTCGCTGGTTTCCCCCAATCATCCGCTGTATAGCCGAATCATGGATTATTACGACAGCATCGAGTACAGCGTACAGAGCCATGCCGTTTGCCCCAGCTTTATGAGCAGAAGCAGCGGCGGCGCAAAGACCATTGAGCTTGCGTGGGATGGCAGTCAGTACATTGCCGAGCTCACGGATACCAACCGCGTGCTGTCACAGTTTACCTTCTCCGCCAGTGAGACAGGCTTCCATTTCAGCGTGTCGGGCAATACGCTCACTATCACCACCGATACGGCTCCCACCGGCAATGTGACGATTTCTGCAAGTCGAAGCGCATCCCGCTGCGGCGTTCTTGTTTGGACGGACTATAAGTACGGCACCAACGGCGGCGTTCAGGATACCATCACCTATACGGCCTCCGTCAGCGACCCCGTAAAAGCATTTGTCAAGCTGAAGGTCAGCTATGGAGGCGCTAAAATTATCAAGACCAGCGAGGACAGCAAGGTGGATGGCATTACCTTCACCATCACCGGCGAGGGCGTCAATCAGACCGTTACCACCGACCGGAACGGTGAAATTCGCATCGACAATCTGATGCCCGGCATTTATACCGTCACCGAGCAGAGCTATAACAAGTATGTGCCCCAGGAAAGCCACCGTGTCACCGTGCTTGCCGGGCAGACGGCGACGGTTTCCTTCAACAATGTACTCCGCCGCGGCGATCTGACCGTGACGAAGACCTCCGAGGATGGGCTGAATCAGGGTGTGAAGTTCCACCTTTTTGGAAACTCTCTCAGTGGCCTGCCTGTAGATGATTACGCCGTCACCGATGAAAATGGTGTGGCGACTTTTAAGGATGTGCTTATCGGCACCGGCTACACACTGGAGGAGATGGACACCGCCATTCGCTATGTGGTTCCCAACAGCCAGAGCGCCGCAGTGGAATGGAACAGTGTAACCAATAAGAGCTTTTCCAACATCCTCAAAAAGTTCAATGTCACCGTCACCAAGAGCGACTGTGAGAGCGGAATGGCGCAGGGCGACGCTTCGCTTGCCGGTGCTGCCTACGGCATCTATAAGGGCGATCAGCTTGTGGATACCTACTACACCGATGAAGCTGGTCAGTTCACCACCGGCTATTATGTCTGCGGCGACTACTGGACGATTCGTGAGATCAGCCCCTCCGAGGAATATCTGCTGGACAGCACCGTTTATCCTGTCGGCGCAGAGGCAGTCAATTACACCGTTGAGCTGAACGCTGCGCCTGCTGTGGCTGTTGCCGAGCAGGTGCAGAAGGGCAATATCGCCATCATCAAGCACTCGGATAACGGTGATACGCAGATCGAAACTCCCGAAGAGGGCGCAGTGTTCGCCGTCTATCTGAAAGCCGCAGGCAGCTATGAGACGGTAAAGGATACGGAGCGGGACTCTCTGACCTGCGATGAAAACGGCTTTGCCCAGAGCAAGGACCTGCCCTACGGCGTGTATACCGTGCATCAGGTCTCCGGCTGGGAGGGCCGTGAGCTGATGAGCGACTTTGATGTGTTTATTGCTAAGAACGGCGAGACCTACCGCTACCTCATCAACAACGCCAACTTCGAGTCCTTCATTAAGGTCATCAAGGTGGACGCAGAAACCGGCAATGCCATTCCCTATGCGGGAGCAGGTTTCCAAATCTTTCGTCCGGATGGCTCCAAGGTGGAAATGACCTTTACCTATCCGGAGGTCACCACCATCGATACCTTCTACACCAATGACGCCGGCATGCTCATCACGCCGGAGAAGCTGGAGTTTGGCAAGGGCTACTCCCTCAAGGAGGTCTCTGCCCCTTACGGCTACATCCTCAGTCATGAGGCGGTCAAGTTTGATGTGACCGAAGAGAATTCCACCGAGGAAGGCGGTGTGACGATCGTTGCGGTGAAGCTGGGCAATTACGCGCAGAAGGGCATCATCAAGATTTCCAAAACCGGCGAGGTGTTTGCCTCTGTTGCGGCGACGGACGGGGTCTATCAGCCGGTCTATGCGGTGCAGGGCCTTGCGGGAGCAACCTATGAGATCAAGGCAACGGAGGACATCTACACTCCGGACGGTACGCTGCGCTGCAGCGCCGGCGAGGTGGTGGATACGGTGACTACCGGCGCAGATGGCACGGCGGAAAGCAAGCCGCTGTATCTGGGAAAATACGAAATCACCGAGATGAAAGCCCCCGATGGCATGGTCGTAAGCAAGGATGCCCATACCGCAGAGCTCGTCTACGCCGGGCAGGAAATTGAGATCACCGAAACCGCCGCCAGCTTCTGCAACGACAGACAGAAGGCGCGCATTTCTCTTTCCAAGGTTCTGGAGCAGAATAAGCAGTTCGGCATCGGCATGAATAACGAGCTTTCCGCCGTGACCTTCGGCTTCTATGCCGCCGAGGAGCTTACTGCAGCAGACGGCTCTGTCATTCCTGCGGACGGACTGATTGAGATTCTGTCCCTTGACGAAAACGGGAAAGCCGTGCTCAAGAGCGATGTTCCCTTCGGCAGCTACTATGTCAGAGAAATCCGCACCGACAGCCACTACGTTCTCTCCGATGAGAAGTATCCTGTGATCTTTGCCTATGCCGGTCAGGAAATCCCCGTTGTGGAGCTTGCCGTCAATGGCGGAAAGAGCATTACCAACGAGATGATCTACGGGGAGATCCACGGCATGAAGAAGGATGAGGACGGCAAGGCGCTGGCCGGAGCTACCATCGGTCTGTTCCTTACTGACGGCACAGAGCCTATCCTGACCACCGTTTCCGCAGAGGACGGCAGCTTCACCTTCGCGGGTATCCCCTATGGCGAGTATGTGGTTCGTGAAATCGCCGCGCCGGAAGGCTATGTGATGGATGAGACGCCCTATGCCGTGAAGGTAGATCAGAACGGCGCTGTGGTCGAGATCGAGATCACCAACAAGCTCATTCGCGGCAGCGTTCAGCTGACCAAGGTGGATAAGGACTATCCCGATCAGCACCTGAGCGGCGCAGTCTTTGAGGTATACCGTGACGGAAAGCTCGTGGGCCAGATGGAGGAGCTGTCCGACGGCGTCTACAAGCTGGATGATTTGCCCTAAGGGTTTTCCTGCCCCTTTAATTTCAATCCATGCTCCCCGCACGGGGAGCGACATTCTATGCCTATAGAAAGCGGATAAATTCTACATTTCAATCCACGCTCCCCGCACGGGGCGCGACGGCGCGTGACGACATCATGCACTACTTACAAACATTTCAATCCACGCTCCCCGCACGGGGAGCGACCCTCGCGATAACGATGCGTACCTTTCGCGCCTGCTATTTCAATCCACGCTCCCCGCACGGGGAGCGACATTGCCGACTGGGTGGACGGTGCGCGGGCAGCGCTATTTCAATCCACGCTCCCCGCACGGGGAGCGACCGCTATAATCAAGCATTATCAAGGGACTGCTGGATTTCAATCCACGCTCCCCGCACGGGGAGCGACCTGGATAAAGCAAAAAATATAGCAATACTAAACAAATTTCAATCCACGCTCCCCGCACGGGGAGCGACAAGCCGGAACAGCTCAAAGTCTACACCCGTAGTGGGATTTCAATCCACGCTCCCCGCACGGGGAGCGACTGACAGCACAGCGTGCAAATCATTGCAGATTTTCCATTTCAATCCACGCTCCCCGCACGGGGAGCGACAAATATAGAATAACAAACATGGAAGAAAAAGACATTTCAATCCACGCTCCCCGCACGGGGAGCGACGCGTTCCGGGATGTACCACGCGCCGCAGTGGAAATTTCAATCCACGCTCCCCGCACGGGGAGCGACTTCTCCTTGGTGGTGAAGACCTGCGTGCTGTAAACATTTCAATCCACGCTCCCCGCACGGGGAGCGACACCAGCGGCGCACCAGCCGCCGGAGGGCGGAGATTTCAATCCACGCTCCCCGCACGGGGAGCGACTACACCTGATGGGTGGACACCATCAGGCCCAGCGATTTCAATCCACGCTCCCCGCACGGGGAGCGACAAGGTTACGCTTTCAAATCCAGCGACGGAGCTTATTTCAATCCACGCTCCCCGCACGGGGAGCGACACACCTACGGCGTGTATGGGCATATCGTGACCAGCATTTCAATCCACGCTCCCCGCACGGGGAGCGACTCCACGAGATGCGACACACTTACATCAGCATCATATTTCAATCCACGCTCCCCGCACGGGGAGCGACCGCGGGAGTGAGCGCTGCCCTACACTCAGGGCATAATTTCAATCCACGCTCCCCGCACGGGGAGCGACAACCAGCGAAATCCCTGATGGCGCATTTACGATTATTTCAATCCACGCTCCCCGCACGGGGAGCGACCACTTGACCTGTGATACCATTACAATGACGAAGTCCATTTCAATCCACGCTCCCCGCACGGGGAGCGACACCGCCTGCGAAAAGCAGACGGCCACGCAAGCCATTTCAATCCACGCTCCCCGCACGGGGAGCGACTTCATGATGGTTTTCTTCCTTTCATCTTGCGATTTCAATCCACGCTCCCCGCACGGGGAGCGACCTCAACGGCGCGGCGAACTGGCAGCAGTACAGCATTTCAATCCACGCTCCCCGCACGGGGAGCGACGGGGCAAAACCCTGCCGGGAAGCCATAAAAGGAGATTTCAATCCACGCTCCCCGCACGGGGAGCGACTGAAAAAATGCGAAAAAGGGCTTCACAGGACAAATTTCAATCCACGCTCCCCGCACGGGGAGCGACCGTCGCTTTCCTTCGCTTCGGACACGTCGAGGTATTTCAATCCACGCTCCCCGCACGGGGAGCGACTTCTTCTCCTTCTGCCGGGGACCCGGCTTGATTTGAATTTCAATCCACGCTCCCCGCACGGGGAGCGACGGGCACGGACTCAGAAATTCAATTTTTCCCAGAAAATTTCAATCCACGCTCCCCGCACGGGGAGCGACATCAAGCCCTTCGGTCTGCTTGGCGGCAGCTTTCGCATTTCAATCCACGCTCCCCGCACGGGGAGCGACAATCCCTCGTCCGTCCAGTTGACGATAGCGGTCAGCATTTCAATCCACGCTCCCCGCACGGGGAGCGACGTACATGATTCCGGGCAGCTCATCCGCCGAATCATTTCAATCCACGCTCCCCGCACGGGGAGCGACGCAGGTGGAGAACTTCTCCTGCTGCCGGTGGTAATTTCAATCCACGCTCCCCGCACGGGGAGCGACCGGGTTTGACGCGGCGCTATACGACCTGCCGATAATTTCAATCCACGCTCCCCGCACGGGGAGCGACATTGACATCACGGGCGGCACGGACGCAAGCGGCATTTCAATCCACGCTCCCCGCACGGGGAGCGACTCGTCGTCACCGTGGCGGCGGCAGGCGGAAACATTTCAATCCACGCTCCCCGCACGGGGAGCGACAATGAGTGGATTCAGTTCGCGCGCACTATCCCCATTTCAATCCACGATCCCCGCACGGGGAGCGACGGCGAATGGAATCCACGTCGGAGATCCATCATCGCGATTTCAATCCACGCTCCCCGCACGGGGAGCGACAATTGCCACACTGCCCCAGCCGTACAAGCAACCGAATTTCAATCCACGCTCCCCGCACGGGGAGCGACGCGACGCTATCGCGCCGCTTCCTACTCAGCGAGGATTTCAATCCACGCTCCCCGCACGGGGAGCGACCAGAGTGGAAACGTTAGTAAAAAATATGTGGACATTTCAATCCACGCTCCCCGCACGGGGAGCGACCTATCGGGAACTTGTCTAACCGTGTTACCTCAGCAATTTCAATCCACGCTCCCCGCACGGGGAGCGACGCTGATGCTCGGCTTGTCGTAGGGTTCGATGGATATTTCAATCCACGCTCCCCGCACGGGGAGCGACGATGCATAGGCGGCAAAAGTGGATTAGCAATCAATTTCAATCCACGCTCCCCGCACGGGGAGCGACACTTGTGAGCGCCGCTACCCGATTCCGCAGAAAATTTCAATCCACGCTCCCCGCACGGGGAGCGACCTGCGGCCACGGCAAATACTGCCGCACGGAGCAGATTTCAATCCACGCTCCCCGCACGGGGAGCGACACTCGGGGTGGGCAACCACACGGCGCGAACGCTCCATTTCAATCCACGCTCCCCGCACGGGGAGCGACCCCGCCTGACGAGTGCCGGACGCGGAACCGGCCGATTTCAATCCACGCTCCCCGCACGGGGAGCGACGCAAGCCAGTCGAGCAGGAGTTCCTAAATCTGCTATTTCAATCCACGCTCCCCGCACGGGGAGCGACGGTGTCCAGCCGTGCGGCGCATAGCCTCGGACAAATTTCAATCCACGCTCCCCGCACGGGGAGCGACCGCGCTGGGGATCGCTGAAAACAAGCGGAAAAGACATTTCAATCCACGCTCCCCGCACGGGGAGCGACCGCGGCGAAACGCTGACCAGCCAGCGGCCAATTATTTCAATCCACGCTCCCCGCACGGGGAGCGACGCGAATCAATCCCGCCTATAATTGGAGCTGGAAATTTCAATCCACGCTCCCCGCACGGGGAGCGACGGGATTGCTGGGAATCCTGAAACCTCGCCTAAAAATTTCAATCCACGCTCCCCGCACGGGGAGCGACCGCGTGCAGGAGATTCTCGATGCAGGAGGTGCAATTTCAATCCACGCTCCCCGCACGGGGAGCGACAGGAAGCCTGACCCGCCTGACGAGAGCTGGGACGATTTCAATCCACGCTCCCCGCACGGGGAGCGACAGGAGTTGCCCGCTCTGCGTGATGCCATATGGCATTTCAATCCACGCTCCCCGCACGGGGAGCGACTCTTGCCGGGTGCGACGGTGCGCCGTCTCCCAAAGATTTCAATCCACGCTCCCCGCACGGGGAGCGACGACGCTCAACCAGCTTGTGGCGGACAACGGCACGATTTCAATCCACGCTCCCCGCACGGGGAGCGACAGGCGCTCGGCATCAATATGTCCGTTGCGAACCTATTTCAATCCACGCTCCCCGCACGGGGAGCGACCACGTTTCCGCTTGCTTATCCCAGACGGATACGCGATTTCAATCCACGCTCCCCGCACGGGGAGCGACCATTTGTTTTCCTCATACGGCGCATCCGGCAGAGGATTTCAATCCACGCTCCCCGCACGGGGAGCGACGCAAACATACACAATTTCTGCCCCTTTTTTAGCACATTTCAATCCACGCTCCCCGCACGGGGAGCGACCTACCGGCAGCTCAAAACCATCTATCAGCAGCGTGATTTCAATCCACGCTCCCCGCACGGGGAGCGACCCACCCCAGCTATTATTGCCCCAGCCGCAGAAGACATTTCAATCCACGCTCCCCGCACGGGGAGCGACGTGAAGGATATGCAGACATGTTCGACGACGTTGCATTTCAATCCACGCTCCCCGCACGGGGAGCGACACTTGCTCCACGGAGTGGAGCGGCTCGGCGCTTATTTCAATCCACGCTCCCCGCACGGGGAGCGACGGCTGACAGATGTGACAATGGGCGGTTGTGGGATTTCAATCCACGCTCCCCGCACGGGGAGCGACAAGCCCAATCCAGATTTTCCTCATGGAAATTAGTATTTCAATCCACGCTCCCCGCACGGGGAGCGACTAATAGCGCATAAATGTGCTATTATATACAATGTATTTCAATCCACGCTCCCCGCACGGGGAGCGACATGACTTCACGGATGTAAAGTGCCTTAAATCCCGATTTCAATCCACGCTCCCCGCACGGGGAGCGACGGTTATCTACAAGCAAGGTCATGTATTTGGCTTTATTTCAATCCACGCTCCCCGCACGGGGAGCGACTCAGCTCATGATATAGAAATTATTATATTCGATATTTCAATCCACGCTCCCCGCACGGGGAGCGACACATCCGCGTCATACTGTGGTATTATATACGTGTATTTCAATCCACGCTCCCCGCACGGGGAGCGACGTATTCGATGAATTTATCCCAGAATCACATGAGCATTTCAATCCACGCTCCCCGCACGGGGAGCGACTATAAATTTACAGCTATCAGTGTCGGCGTAGACGATTTCAATCCACGCTCCCCGCACGGGGAGCGACGTGGTTGTGGGGAATGACAACTATCTTTTTATTACAGATTTCAATCCACGCTCCCCGCACGGGGAGCGACGTCCGCTGCTTTGGCTGACGCAAGCGATATTAACCCATTTCAATCCACGCTCCCCGCACGGGGAGCGACTGGATGCCATACCCGGAAGCGCCAAAGGAGGAAATTTCAATCCACGCTCCCCGCACGGGGAGCGACGGTGCGCGATTTCCTTTGCAAAAAATCTCGAAAAAATTTCAATCCACGCTCCCCGCACGGGGAGCGACAATTTGCCTCATGTTGGAAAGAATACGGTCGGCGAATTTCAATCCACGCTCCCCGCACGGGGAGCGACTCGTTATCCCTCCTTTATTTGGTTAGTCCATCAATTTCAATCCACGCTCCCCGCACGGGGAGCGACTCGGCGTTACCACGACACAGGCAATGCTGGAAAGCATTTCAATCCACGCTCCCCGCACGGGGAGCGACGCTCAAAGATAACAAGATAAAAGATATGTCGCTGGAATTTCAATCCACGCTCCCCGCACGGGGAGCGACTAGATACAACTTTGCCGATTTTGGCAAGCGGAGAATTTCAATCCACGCTCCCCGCACGGGGAGCGACGCGCCAACTTCTGTAATTAGCGGAGAACATAGAAATTTCAATCCACGCTCCCCGCACGGGGAGCGACGAATCGTGTTCCGCGCGCTGTGCCCTTAGGAATGATTTCAATCCACGCTCCCCGCACGGGGAGCGACAAGTTGATACCACTGCACTAACAAAATATGGAGATTTCAATCCACGCTCCCCGCACGGGGAGCGACAATTCCCGGTTGCGGTTTATTGTTTCGTATGCGTTATTTCAATCCACGCTCCCCGCACGGGGAGCGACGGGGAACAGTACGCAACCACCTCCTATGTAGATGATTTCAATCCACGCTCCCCGCACGGGGAGCGACGCATCAGTGCGCAGCGCCAGCACACCGACAAGGCATTTCAATCCACGCTCCCCGCACGGGGAGCGACTGAGATTGTGATGAAGCAGGTGGCCATGTGGGACATTTCAATCCACGCTCCCCGCACGGGGAGCGACAGCAAAGGGTAAAGCGGGGACACATCGCAACCTCATTTCAATCCACGCTCCCCGCACGGGGAGCGACACCTACAAATGCCCTGATTGCGGCGCAACCATTATTTCAATCCACGCTCCCCGCACGGGGAGCGACTCTTTGTTTTTCCAGTAATATTCTCGATGCCGTTTTTATTTCAATCCACGCTCCCCGCACGGGGAGCGACGGCACACAAAAAAACGCGCAACCATCGCGAAATATTTCAATCCACGCTCCCCGCACGGGGAGCGACGCAATACCTACAATCTGTATTACGCCGAATGCCCCATTTCAATCCACGCTCCCCGCACGGGGAGCGACAAGGGCTTCGGACTGCGTTCGCCCGTAGAATGAATTTCAATCCACGCTCCCCGCACGGGGAGCGACGCTTCGTCGCCGAACACCCGCGCGCCGTACACGATTTCAATCCACGCTCCCCGCACGGGGAGCGACTGGTACCGCAGCTGAAGCGTGGAACCAGCTAATGATTTCAATCCACGCTCCCCGCACGGGGAGCGACGTAGCTGCCGCTGCTGTTTTGCTCGCGCACATCGTATTTCAATCCACGCTCCCCGCACGGGGAGCGACGGCGGCGGAACGCTCCGCGTGGCGCAAAGATCGGAATTTCAATCCACGCTCCCCGCACGGGGAGCGACCCAACGGGCGCGAACACGGGCTTTTTATCGAGATATTTCAATCCACGCTCCCCGCACGGGGAGCGACCCTTTGGCGGAAATTCTGAATCGCACGTCGGGCAATATTTCAATCCACGCTCCCCGCACGGGGAGCGACCCAAGCGCCATCTGTTTCCTTCCTGCCGGGAACCTATTTCAATCCACGCTCCCCGCACGGGGAGCGACTCCATCGCTACTACGGCGCTGGTCGGATTTGCCGGATTTCAATCCACGCTCCCCGCACGGGGAGCGACAATGCGGATATATGCACATCTCACGGAAAAAAAGATTTCAATCCACGCTCCCCGCACGGGGAGCGACCGTCTCGGACAATGCGCGACTATACGCCCGCTCATTTCAATCCACGCTCCCCGCACGGGGAGCGACTCAATTCCGCTTGTGCTGCACGTGTCCTCGCGTCATTTCAATCCACGCTCCCCGCACGGGGAGCGACAGAACGGGCATATCCCAGCGCGTAACGTGGATGATTTCAATCCACGCTCCCCGCACGGGGAGCGACGCGACACGCTCCCCATTCGCACTCAAAAAAGTGGAAAAATTTCAATCCACGCTCCCCGCACGGGGAGCGACTTTCTCGCGTCTGCTCTAAAACCTGCGGAACAGTATTTCAATCCACGCTCCCCGCACGGGGAGCGACACATCTTCGCGGCGTTTTCCGTCTCCATGATTTTGCATTTCAATCCACGCTCCCCGCACGGGGAGCGACCTGGCTTTGAATGTCCTTGCTGTACTCGTCCAGCAATTTCAATCCACGCTCCCCGCACGGGGAGCGACTGGTATCTTAAGCTCACCGACGGACGAGAGGCGATTTCAATCCACGCTCCCCGCACGGGGAGCGACCGCCTTCGCGGCGCATGGTACATCCCGGCAGACAAGACATTTCAATCCACGCTCCCCGCACGGGGAGCGACCGGTCATTATGACATCCAGATCATGAAGAGCGGATTTCAATCCACGCTCCCCGCACGGGGAGCGACCTCGCTGGTCTTCGTCGCCTTGTGCGGCACGGTGTCATTTCAATCCACGCTCCCCGCACGGGGAGCGACCGACGGATTCTTGCGCAACCGCCAAAAGCCCGACATTTCAATCCACGCTCCCCGCACGGGGAGCGACGTTTGGTCGAGTGATAGGGTTATAGACTGCATCATTTCAATCCACGCTCCCCGCACGGGGAGCGACGCAGAAGGTGAAGAGCGCATTGTTCGCGTGACGATTTCAATCCACGCTCCCCGCACGGGGAGCGACATAATACATAGTGTCAAGGGGCGGTACGAAATAATTTCAATCCACGCTCCCCGCACGGGGAGCGACGAAACGTTCATGCTTGCCGCTTGGCGTGTCTGGATATTTCAATCCACGCTCCCCGCACGGGGAGCGACATGTTGTTTATGTATTTATAACGTTTCCTTTGCAATTTCAATCCACGCTCCCCGCACGGGGAGCGACACGGTTGCCGTCAATCGCCGCGCAAAACCGGGTGAATTTCAATCCACGCTCCCCGCACGGGGAGCGACGCTGCCGCTGTCGGCAAATACCGTGCCAGCATACAATTTCAATCCACGCTCCCCGCACGGGGAGCGACGCTTCTTCTCCACGTCCGTCACGTCGGCAGTGCCATTTCAATCCACGCTCCCCGCACGGGGAGCGACGGCGATGAGTGCGATGCTCAGTCCCAAAAAGACATTTCAATCCACGCTCCCCGCACGGGGAGCGACTGATGCAAGCGGCAATTCTCGCAAAAAAAGCCTATTTCAATCCACGCTCCCCGCACGGGGAGCGACAACGCCTTGATGACAGCTGTATACAGCGCAGGGCATTTCAATCCACGCTCCCCGCACGGGGAGCGACTTCCAGCACCTCATCAATCAATTCTGCCGTTGTATTTCAATCCACGCTCCCCGCACGGGGAGCGACGCAGACGACCGCGGACGATAAAAAAGTCCTGCAAATTTCAATCCACGCTCCCCGCACGGGGAGCGACTTGCATCGCGCCCTCACCATCAACGCCGTCGAAATTTCAATCCACGCTCCCCGCACGGGGAGCGACGGAATTGGCTTGCCCTCGTAGGTGAAACTGTTCCATTTCAATCCACGCTCCCCGCACGGGGAGCGACTTGGGCTGTAATGCCGCCGATAACTGTCGCTGTGTATTTCAATCCACGCTCCCCGCACGGGGAGCGACCCCCTTTCTGTGTTATCATTTCCGTAGGCGCAAGGGCATTTCAATCCACGCTCCCCGCACGGGGAGCGACCGACGCGAAAGAGGTGTATGTTTGGACATCGCGGAATTTCAATCCACGCTCCCCGCACGGGGAGCGACCGCTGGTCTTCGTCGCCTTGTGCGGCACGGTGTCATTTCAATCCACGCTCCCCGCACGGGGAGCGACAGGGGAACAGGTGCGCCTAATTCACGCTCCTTTTTATTTCAATCCACGCTCCCCGCACGGGGAGCGACGGTGCCGCCGCGCGTGGCGGCGGCGGATTCAGGCGAATTTCAATCCACGCTCCCCGCACGGGGAGCGACGCGCTCAAACCCCGCGACGGAGCTTGAATGCTATATTTCAATCCACGCTCCCCGCACGGGGAGCGACCTGGAGACGTTCGCGGGAACCGGGAGAAGGTTTCATTTCAATCCACGCTCCCCGCACGGGGAGCGACTCTCACATTGTTGCACTACGACCGCACGACCGGATTTCAATCCACGCTCCCCGCACGGGGAGCGACTGGACATGTTGCCGTTGGTTTGCGGCTCGAATGCATTTCAATCCACGCTCCCCGCACGGGGAGCGACGTCGCCGTGCGCACCACCGGGTCGATGGTCACGGGATTTCAATCCACGCTCCCCGCACGGGGAGCGACCCGGCGCTTCGTAGGCGACCTGATTCAGGCTCTTATTTCAATCCACGCTCCCCGCACGGGGAGCGACGTCAAAAACACATCCGGCGTTGACATTGATGTCCAATTTCAATCCACGCTCCCCGCACGGGGAGCGACAACTCCATGCCGGAGGCGTTCTCCGTGATTTGGGAAATTTCAATCCACGCTCCCCGCACGGGGAGCGACTCGACCCGGATAACAACGAAGTAACCATCGGCAATTTCAATCCACGCTCCCCGCACGGGGAGCGACTATGCCGATGTAATTCCAACAGAAGATGAAGAGCAGATTTCAATCCACGCTCCCCGCACGGGGAGCGACCGGTTGACCGCGTAAAACCCTACGCGAGAAACGCATTTCAATCCACGCTCCCCGCACGGGGAGCGACCGAAGTGCACGCCCATGCACCCTTCATCAGCGACATTTCAATCCACGCTCCCCGCACGGGGAGCGACCCGATAAGGTTTATAAATAGCACGGACGAAATTATTTCAATCCACGCTCCCCGCACGGGGAGCGACGATTCCATAGCGCCGACCGGCGACGTCCACGGTATTTCAATCCACGCTCCCCGCACGGGGAGCGACGTTCACCGGGTGCTGATACTTCTGCCGGAAAACATTTCAATCCACGCTCCCCGCACGGGGAGCGACCAACACATATGTTGGACGTGTAATAATTTCCAACAGATTTCAATCCACGCTCCCCGCACGGGGAGCGACTTTTCGATTGACCCCATGCTGCTCATCCTCTCTGATTTCAATCCACGCTCCCCGCACGGGGAGCGACGGAGGAGGGAGTGCGGCAGATTCGTTCAATGTGATTTCAATCCACGCTCCCCGCACGGGGAGCGACAGGGTGAGTATTACAACATTTTCTAGAAGTATAACATTTCAATCCACGCTCCCCGCACGGGGAGCGACAACGCTGGTAGCCCAAGGCTGACATTCCAACGGCAATTTCAATCCACGCTCCCCGCACGGGGAGCGACTGGATGTGTCGGAGCTGACGGGCGGCAGCCTAACATTTCAATCCACGCTCCCCGCACGGGGAGCGACGACGAAAGGAGAATACTATGCAAATCCCATCTTTTATTTCAATCCACGCTCCCCGCACGGGGAGCGACCAAAGCAGCAAAAGCAATGTATGACAAACTCGCTATTTCAATCCACGCTCCCCGCACGGGGAGCGACCCCACCTGCGATGCCGCCGATGGGGAGGGTAAATAATTTCAATCCACGCTCCCCGCACGGGGAGCGACACCCTCTCGGACTGGCTTTTGTTGCAGTCTAACATCATTTCAATCCACGCTCCCCGCACGGGGAGCGACTGCAATCCAAAAGGACAAGGCATTTTGCATCGACATTTCAATCCACGCTCCCCGCACGGGGAGCGACTGGGACAGCGGCGCGGAAATACCAGCGTACTACTGATTTCAATCCACGCTCCCCGCACGGGGAGCGACTGCCAGTTGATTTCTCCCTTGTGATTCCCCATCATATTTCAATCCACGCTCCCCGCACGGGGAGCGACCCCTTGATGCAAGCGGCAATTCTCGCAAAAAAAGCCTATTTCAATCCACGCTCCCCGCACGGGGAGCGACGGACATGGCGCAGTACACCGCAATGAGCGACACGATTTCAATCCACGCTCCCCGCACGGGGAGCGACGATTGTGCGGAATCAGGACATTCCGCTATTGTCCATTTCAATCCACGCTCCCCGCACGGGGAGCGACATTCCCGAACGGGAACATCTACGACTACAACTAACATTTCAATCCACGCTCCCCGCACGGGGAGCGACGCCTCATCCCTTTCTACGGCCTTCTTCAGTCCGCATTTCAATCCACGCTCCCCGCACGGGGAGCGACGATCCGCCTGACGATGGCTGGACGCGGAACCAGCCATTTCAATCCACGCTCCCCGCACGGGGAGCGACCAAGGCAACGGCAAAAACCGTGACCTATCGTTCGATTTCAATCCACGCTCCCCGCACGGGGAGCGACGTGAGAGGATGGTGTGTTAAAGTGCTTGCAATGATTTCAATCCACGCTCCCCGCACGGGGAGCGACCCCCAGACTGGGGCATGGAGAACGCAGAGCTGGGCTGATTTCAATCCACGCTCCCCGCACGGGGAGCGACAGGACTGGTGGCAGTACGAATCCATGAGTGCCGATTTCAATCCACGCTCCCCGCACGGGGAGCGACGCGCGCTGCTTTGCGCTGTCCGCAATACAATCGCATTTCAATCCACGCTCCCCGCACGGGGAGCGACCATGTGTAATCCTTTCTGCCCGCGGGCGGGCGTCCATTTCAATCCACGCTCCCCGCACGGGGAGCGACTTCGGCGCGTTACCAGCGCGCCATCATCAGGCGATTTCAATCCACGCTCCCCGCACGGGGAGCGACCCGCGTACTCTGCAAGACGTTGTGCAGGCCGCACAATTTCAATCCACGCTCCCCGCACGGGGAGCGACCCGAATAGGTAGCAGTGTTTCTCAGTCTTTCCGAGAATTTCAATCCACGCTCCCCGCACGGGGAGCGACTTCGGCGGTCGCGTCGATGTCCGAATAGAAGGTATTTCAATCCACGCTCCCCGCACGGGGAGCGACCTTGCTTTTTGTGACTTTTCACCAGTGCAAGCGCATTTCAATCCACGCTCCCCGCACGGGGAGCGACTACCGGAGCCATCCCCTGCTACTACAGCGGCACATTTCAATCCACGCTCCCCGCACGGGGAGCGACAGAGCGTTGGCGGCGGCGACTATTGAGGAGGAGGCAATTTCAATCCACGCTCCCCGCACGGGGAGCGACAAGAACGCCTGATAGAGTATAACGGAAAAACATACATTTCAATCCACGCTCCCCGCACGGGGAGCGACGTTCGCGGTTTCCGTTTGCTGAATCGCTGTTCAATTTCAATCCACGCTCCCCGCACGGGGAGCGACATCCTGAACAACCAGCAGTAAGAACGGAGGGAAAAATTTCAATCCACGCTCCCCGCACGGGGAGCGACGATTCGTCCCCACGAAATGCGCAGCTGCTTGTCATTTCAATCCACGCTCCCCGCACGGGGAGCGACACCGTCAGCGTTACTGATGGCGCTGGCGCAGAAATATTTCAATCCACGCTCCCCGCACGGGGAGCGACGCGACGGAAAGCCCTGCTTGCTTGCGTAGCACCATTTCAATCCACGCTCCCCGCACGGGGAGCGACAGGTGTTATCTATCGCTATAATTCCCCAAGCGGAATTTCAATCCACGCTCCCCGCACGGGGAGCGACAGCAGCAACCTGCACAGCTTCGCAAGCCAGCAGATTTCAATCCACGCTCCCCGCACGGGGAGCGACCTAACTTGCTGGATGCCCTGCAAGAGACTTATGTAAGATTTCAATCCACGCTCCCCGCACGGGGAGCGACTTGATTTTCGATTGACGCATAAAATGGCAGGGCATTTCAATCCACGCTCCCCGCACGGGGAGCGACACTCGGCGTCGACTGGATAGCTATTGGAGTATAAAAATTTCAATCCACGCTCCCCGCACGGGGAGCGACCCCACAACTGCCGCTTCTACAGCTTCTTCAGCACGATTTCAATCCACGCTCCCCGCACGGGGAGCGACATTGTATATAATAGCACTTTCGTGTTCTGTTTTATTTCAATCCACGCTCCCCGCACGGGGAGCGACTGAATACTGCCAAAATGATGTTATCGGTTTGTTGATTTCAATCCACGCTCCCCGCACGGGGAGCGACTGTAATCAACCGTTCTTTCTTGTCAACGTTGCAAATTTCAATCCACGCTCCCCGCACGGGGAGCGACCGCACTGGAAAAAATCGGAACGCGGCCCGCTGAATATTTCAATCCACGCTCCCCGCACGGGGAGCGACTTGAAATGTGTTATATAATGGGCGTTATGTATAATTTCAATCCACGCTCCCCGCACGGGGAGCGACCAAAACAATCTACTGCTCAACGTTGTCACTGTCGATTTCAATCCACGCTCCCCGCACGGGGAGCGACGTGGAGATGCTGGGAGAAAGAGCCGACACGAGAAATTTCAATCCACGCTCCCCGCACGGGGAGCGACCCGCACTGGAGAGGATTGGCGCTGGGAGAAGTACATATTTCAATCCACGCTCCCCGCACGGGGAGCGACTTTTGGAGCAGGCGCGAGAAAGCAAGACAACGACATTTCAATCCACGCTCCCCGCACGGGGAGCGACAAAGCGTTTGTCAATAAATTCAAGCCGAAGAAGAATTTCAATCCACGCTCCCCGCACGGGGAGCGACCCGAAATTCTTTGCATCAGCAAGGAGAGCGCCCGATTTCAATCCACGCTCCCCGCACGGGGAGCGACTCCTGACGGCACAATTGCCCGAAGAAGGGCATAAAAATTTCAATCCACGCTCCCCGCACGGGGAGCGACATGGAAGAATCTCCAACCCCGCGAATCGCCCTGTCATTTCAATCCACGCTCCCCGCACGGGGAGCGACCAAGAAGGATGGCGTAACTTGTGGAATCGCAGACCTTATTTCAATCCACGCTCCCCGCACGGGGAGCGACGCAGTATCGCCGCGAAGGATTTTGTCGATGCAATTTCAATCCACGCTCCCCGCACGGGGAGCGACCTGCGCCGTCCTGCGTGGAGAATGTGCCAAAGCTATTTCAATCCACGCTCCCCGCACGGGGAGCGACCGACGATGCGCAGATTATCGCGTGGTGCGCAGAATTTCAATCCACGCTCCCCGCACGGGGAGCGACCCCGCTATGAAGCGATGACCGCGGAACAACGAGAAATTTCAATCCACGCTCCCCGCACGGGGAGCGACAGTCGAGGTTCTCTTCATGGAAATTCGTAAAAGGATTTCAATCCACGCTCCCCGCACGGGGAGCGACTGTTACCCACACGCCCCATTGATACGGGAGAAATATTTCAATCCACGCTCCCCGCACGGGGAGCGACACGTCAGCGCGTAACGCCGACGAACGCAAAGGGTATTTCAATCCACGCTCCCCGCACGGGGAGCGACTCGCTTCGGTTCTCCGCCATCGTTCCTAATGCTATTTCAATCCACGCTCCCCGCACGGGGAGCGACACCAGCTGGACGGCATCAACCACGGCGTGATGCTATTTCAATCCACGCTCCCCGCACGGGGAGCGACGACGGGTGTCAGCGCTGAAAGCGACGAAGGAGGATTTCAATCCACGCTCCCCGCACGGGGAGCGACGTGACTCGTGAGCTGTGGCCGGAGACGTTCCAGATATTTCAATCCACGCTCCCCGCACGGGGAGCGACGGTTGTACCGTGCGGATAGGCGCGGACGGATGGATTTCAATCCACGCTCCCCGCACGGGGAGCGACATGGTCACGCTCTTGTCGGTAGCGCGAATGACGCAATTTCAATCCACGCTCCCCGCACGGGGAGCGACATGCGGGGAATTTTCTCATCAAAATCTCTGACGATTTCAATCCACGCTCCCCGCACGGGGAGCGACGCAGTGCGGCGAAATCTTCGGGGCATTCTGCGTATTTCAATCCACGCTCCCCGCACGGGGAGCGACCTTCCCGCGTCCGGATTTTTCGTCGGCGGCGCGGCATTTCAATCCACGCTCCCCGCACGGGGAGCGACGCCTGGGCGGTCGGCGCGGGGGCGGGGATGTCAGCCATTTCAATCCACGCTCCCCGCACGGGGAGCGACGCGAAAGACGGCGGCGAAAGGAGGGCGGCGCAAGTATTTCAATCCACGCTCCCCGCACGGGGAGCGACTATCCTGTACGTTACGGCTGACACGGACGAGAAGATTTCAATCCACGCTCCCCGCACGGGGAGCGACTGCAGAACGCACTTTTGATGCACGAGATCACGGATTTCAATCCACGCTCCCCGCACGGGGAGCGACGTGGGCGGATTTCTACATTATATGCACCAAAGCAATTTCAATCCACGCTCCCCGCACGGGGAGCGACAAACGCGACCGGGCGCGTATACGACGACAGCACCATTTCAATCCACGCTCCCCGCACGGGGAGCGACGCAGGCAAGGCGCGCAAGGCGGAACAGGCGACCGGATTTCAATCCACGCTCCCCGCACGGGGAGCGACACCGCTCCATTTACCGATGCGGCAGGGGAGGAATATTTCAATCCACGCTCCCCGCACGGGGAGCGACATTTCCGGCACGCCCTACAAGCAGACCAGCGACATTTCAATCCACGCTCCCCGCACGGGGAGCGACCGTTTCGTCCGATGGATTCATGGCAGGCGTAGCTCATTTCAATCCACGCTCCCCGCACGGGGAGCGACACACAGACCTCCCGCTGCTCTTTCCCCGCAGAGGATTTCAATCCACGCTCCCCGCACGGGGAGCGACCCGCGCGCTCCAAAATCAGCGCCCTTCGCTGGCTGATTTCAATCCACGCTCCCCGCACGGGGAGCGACTCATTCGCCTGCTGTTTGCTGTCGCAGGGCGTGATATTTCAATCCACGCTCCCCGCACGGGGAGCGACGGAACGGCGACCCCAGAGGAACGTACTCTTGATCTCAATTTCAATCCACGCTCCCCGCACGGGGAGCGACCGGAATAACGGGCTTGCTCACGCCATCGTCATCAACATTTCAATCCACGCTCCCCGCACGGGGAGCGACGGCGATTTCGTTCAGTCTGCTCACATCGGCAATATTTCAATCCACGCTCCCCGCACGGGGAGCGACCCCCGCAAAGTAACAATTCTGTCGATCAGAATCATAGACTTTGCACAAAAAGTATACCACAAAACAGTCCTTTTGAGAATCAGCTTAGCCGAAAATGCGGTAATTTTGCCGGAAAAACCGCGAAATCCGGTGCGAACCTCCCTGCAAAAGGCTGGAGGCTTGCGCTTCGCACGGGCGATTCGCGCGGCGCACCCTTACAGCATCAGCAGCCCTTCCGGGGCGTAGCTCGTCTTCACGCCAATGTGCTCAATCCGGCTTTCGTAGTGATTGCCGAGGTTGTAAAAGCGCAAACTGTCCTTTTCCGGGTCAATCAGCTGCCGAAGTTCCGCCTGAAGCAGCTTGTACTGTGCGGCATCCAAAGAACACTCAAATACGGAATTCTGCACGCGCTGACCGTGGACGACGCAGCGCTTGGCGACTTGCCGCAAGCGGCGTTTGCCGTCTGCATCGACGGTGGAAACATCGTAGGTGATTAGAACCAGCATCGGGAACGCCTCGCTTTCGGGTTATTTCCAGAGGAATGGGGGATAACCGTCTGTGTCGCCGCGGAGGGTGCGCGCAAGCAGCAGTGCCTGTACATAGGGAACAAGCCCCCACATGATTTTTTCTTTCAGGAACGGGTGGGTGATTTCTTCGCGTTTGCGGTTTTGCCACGCGGTCAAGAACTGCTTGCGCCCGGCATCGTTCAAGAAGACGGCGCCGCTTTCCTGCCGGTCGAAGTGCTTGTCCTGCAGCACACGGTTGTTCACCAGCGTGATGCAGAGGCGATCTGCCATCGGGGCGCGCAGTTCTTCCATCAGGTCAAGGGCGAGCGACGTGCGCCCCGGACGGTCGCGGTGCATGAAGCCGACGTAGGCATCCAGCCCGACGCTTTCCAGCGCGGCAGCGCAGTCGTTGGCGAGCAGCACATAGGCGAAGGAGAGCAGGGCGTTCATGTTGTCCTGCGGCGGGCGGCGATTGCGGCCGTTCAGCAAGAAATCCGCCTTTTGAGTCAGTATCATTTCGTCGAATACCGAAAAATAATCGGCGGATGCGTCGCCTTCCAGCCCGCGCAGCACATCTAAATCAACCGCTGATTCAATTTGCGGCAGCTTGGCATCTAACGCGGCGGAAACATTCTTGAGTGCCTGCACATTCACGCGCAAGGCGTGGTCACGGATGGTACGCTCCAGCACCCAGCGCTGATTGTATACCTTGCCGAAGATGAAATTCCGTGCAATCAGGCAGCTGGCGGATAGGCTGTCGGCGCGCCGATACTGCTCGCGGCGCAGCAGAACATTGCCGCGCTCGCTGCCGCAGACGCGCGCTAAAAATCGCCCGCGCGGCGTCAGAAACGTCAGCCCAATACCGCGCTCTGCGCAAGCACCCATGAGTGCTGGACTTGCGCCTTTGTAGGAGAAAGTCAGAATGCCCTCCAGCATCAGCAGGGGATACTGCGCGCGCTTTTCCTCGCCCACATGGACGACGATATTCTCGTTTTCCAGCGACAAGTAGGCGTCTTCCGTCGTCACGAACAGCGTATTCAGCATCTTTCTCATGGCGAATCCTCCGCAATACGGGCGTGCATGTAGGCGCGGACGCTGCCGGTTCGGATGAGCCGCGGAACGCATACATCCTTGAGCGAGCAGGCATTGCAGCCCTTGTGCGCCCGAACGGATGGCGTATGTCCGCGCGCCTGATTCTCCAGCAGTTCCACCAGAAGCGACAACGTCCGCGCACGGAGGGATTCATCCAGCGCAACCCGCGTCCGCCGGCGGGGTTCGCCGTAAAACAAGCTGCCCTCCGGGATGGCGCAGCAGAGCATCTCCTCCAAGCAGAGCGCCTGTGCGCACAGCTGCACCTCGTCGGCATCCTGCGTTTTGTCTGACCCTTTTTTGTATTCTACCGGGTACGGCAGCCACAGCCCTTCGCGTCCGTGCAGCGCAACACCGTCGGGACTGCGGTGAAACTCCACCACGTCGCTGACGCCGTGCAGGTGCAGGCGGGCAGATTCCAGCCGCAGTCCGCGCAGAATCAGCGTATCGCCGCGCAATTCCGCTTCCGGGCCGTGATGCGCCGTTTGGTGGAACACTTGCCCCTCCGCCGTGTGCGCATTTTCTGCCCACTGCTGCTCCAGAAAAATCAATCCCCATTGGCGGCGGCAGTAGGCGTAATGCTGCAAGGCGGAGAGGGTCGTGTCCTGCTGCGTCACCCCTTCACTTCGCAGGTGACGCCGTCCGGCAGATTCGCGTCATCCACCGTCCATTCGTAGTCCGCAAAGCTGCGCGGAACCGTCACATCCGCCTTACGCGCTACACGCACGCGTTCAAACAGCTTCCACGCGGGGGCGTTGCCCAGTTCCTTCTCGTGGCGGAAGATGATGAGCTTGCGCACTGCCATCATGCCGCGCGCGGCGGAGTGGTCGTTTTCAAACATGTTGAGGATGGCGTCCCACAACAGGGCGAGGTCTTCTTCGCTGAAGCCCGTGGTCTTGCGCGCCAGATTTGCGGATACGAACCCTTCCACGCGGTACAGCCCGTAGGGGACGATGTACTTGCGCCCCATTTCGGTGCCCTTCTTCTCCGCGTCCTTTTCTGTTGTGATGGCGACGCGGGTGATGGTCACTTCCTGCGGCACGATGGGGTCAACGCTGCGGGCAAAGCCCAGCTGCACCGGCCCGCGCACCTGACCGCAGTTCAGCGATGCCTTGACAAACGTCGTCATCACCGCGCCGAACGTCCGGATGTCGTAGTAGTGGCTGCACATATAATCGCGCAGCTTGCGGTCAATCTCCGGGTCATTCGACTTCAGTTTCTTTTTGAGGTCGTCCTCCTTGATGTCGCCGTAGCCGCAGGCCTCCAGCCCTTCACGGTCGCAGCGATTCAGCGGAACGCCATCCTGAATATAGATGCCGTAATGCGGGTCGCCCTCCTTGACGGTCGCCACATAGTCGCGAATCTTGCGCTTCAGGCACACGTCCGTCACCAGCCCAAGACCCGTTTCCGGGTCGGTGCGGGGCATGTTGCCGGCATCGGGGTCGCCGTTGGGATTGCCGTTCTGCACGTCGAACAGCACCACGAAATCATAGCGGTTGCGAATCACATCAGACATTGCTGTTTTCCTCCTTCTTTGTGAAGAACTTCTGTTTCTGGTGATAGTAGCCCAGCTGGAAAATACCCTGATCTTGCAGGTTCAGACGCGCGGGATAGCTGTCAGTCAAGCGCCCGCACAGCTCCGTCATCTGCTTGTCGTAATAGATGAAATAGCCGGTATCAAGCTTTTTCAAGTGACTCTGCGCCAGCTTCAGCAGCGTCGGGAAAACGATGCTGGGCGTTGCGCAGGCAGCGTTGAAGTAGCGATCCATGATGGTAGCGTTGATGCCGGGATTTGCCTTCTGCTGGAGGCTTTCCAGCACCGCAAAGAGACGACCCAGCACATACGGTGCGTAATTCGTCTGTTCGTTAAGTTGCACGTCGATGACCTCCTTGTACTGTGGATTGCTGCCGTTTTTCAGCAGCCATGCTTTGAGAATTGCCGCCTTGCCGCGGCTGACACTGTGCTCCGCATGGATGCGCAGCTCTGTTTGCGTCAGCAATGAAACAGGGTAAGGCGTATCGCCGAGAATGGCGCGGAGCAAATCGCCCACCAGATGCGACGGCGGCAGCTTGTCCCTGCTCTTGGAATTCGCTATTTCCTTGAGCAGCGAATAGGCGGAAAGTGTTTCCCGCGTGTCATAGGAAGGGCGAATGATGTTCAGCCGCTCCTGATGACGCGCCAAATTCGCGGCAAAATCGCCGAACGTCCCTTGCAGGAAGAAACGAACCGACAGACGGGACGCATTCGGCGACAGCCCCAGAATGTAGAAGGGCGCACGGGAATCCAGCGGAACATTCTCCCACTGAAGACCCTGCCCAAGGCGGATGGCTTTCATGATGCCGTCCAGCGTATTCTGCGTCATGTCTTCGTTAGTCCCCAGCAGAGCGGCAAAGCAGTCGCTGTAAGCGGATTGCGCCGTTTCTGCCCAGTAAACGAGGGTGGCAGATCCCAGCAGACTGTGGTAATTCTTCTCGCGCAGCATGTAATTGAGGGCTTCGCCGTAGGCAAAGGCGGCGTGATTCCCGACGGGGGCGTTTAAACCCTGCCCCTGATTCCGCCCGTAGGATTCAAAAGCGAGGGCATTGAAGGAAACCAGCGATGCGCCGGAAGACTGCGCGCCCACAACGCCCTTGATGCTTGGATGCAGCATGGCAATGGTGTCCTCGTCGCCTGTAACCAGACAGCGGCCTTGTACCGCATTGCTCTTGCCGCCGGCAACGCTCGCCTCCCACGCTGCACGAATTTCCGACACTTCGTGCGCCATTTCGGCTTTGCCTGAGGCGCCCATCATGCAGAAAACGAGATTGCCGCCCTTGCACAGGTCATCGAAATGCTCCTGCAGGGCAGGGGACTGCGCTGCCTTTTCAGGCTGCCAAGTGTCAAAAAAGCGGAGAATCGCCTGCGCCATCGTGCAGGATACGCCGTCCAGCAGCGCATGATGCTTCTGGGCACTGGTTTGGAAACAGGCTTCCGCCTCTTTGGCGGGGTTTTTGCCTGTACCGTTGTACGGCTCATTGGTGATGCCCAGCAGGTACTTGGCATTGTCGCAGAGAAAGCAGGCTGCCCTGCCGCAGGTGCGCTTGACGGGCGTTGGCAGAAAGTCCTGCAGCGGAAGCAGCTTGCCCTTATCGTTTGCCGCGCCGAGCATTTCTACCGACGACACCTGCCCGTCGGCAGTCAGACACAAGCCCCACTGCACCTTGACGGCGGACCAGCCGGGACGCTTCAACGTGCCCTGTGCGGCGAGCGAATCATAGCACCGCACGAGCGATTGCAGAATCATTTCACCACCTCACAGTCTGTCAAATCAATCACGCCATGCACCATCTGCGCCCGGAAGAACATCGGTTGTATGTTTTCCGGGTCGGAATAATCCATGTCGTAAAGCATATAGCCCAAATCCCGCGTTTCGTCGATGGTGGGAATGTCGCCGCCCTCCCAAAGGCGGAAATGCGCCGTGCATTCCCGGCAGCCCAGATACGGCTGCATGTATGCTTGACCGCTGCGAAGACGCCGCTTCACGATGTCCTGAAACTTGCCGGGATTGTCCGACGGATTGGCTTGGTCGGTCATCTCGAAGTGTGCTTCAATGACGTAGTGCACGTCTCGCAGCATGGTGGTAGCGCGCTGCTGAATATCGGCGTTTCGGTCGATGTAGGAGCGCTTCTTGCCGTTGGCTTCGGTCAGCACGTTTCTGGCGGAAATCTTAGATGCCACTTCGTTGCGGAGAATGTTCGTGAAGCGGATGGGCTTGCAGACGTAGATTTTATCCACATGCCATTTTAGGCCTGGATGGTAGTATACACTTTCTACCATTCCGCGGGCGGCGCTGGGCGTGGGAACGTCATAGCTGACACGCTCAACCTTCATTTCAGGCCGGGTGAAGCAAGCGTACTCGCCCCACACCTCCATTTTGATGGACATTGGTTCACCTCCTCATTCTTACTTCTCAATCAACACTTGCCGATGTGAGCAAGTGACAGTTCGCAAGGGGACGAATGGGTGTATCGTCAGCAACTCACTTCCTTTCGTTTGACAAGAACAGTATAGCACGGCACAGCGTATATGTCAAGAAGAAAATTCACTAAAATAGAAAATAACTTTGAGATTGAACAGAACTATCAATCATGGTTTGACACGCCAGCGAAAAGATGATAAAATGCCAAAGTCGGATGGAAACGGCGGGCAATTCGCTGCTTCTATCTGTGGGTTGAAATACTAAGCTAGACAATCGTCTAACGGGGCGGGCGGTGAGCGCAATGCTTGCCGCCCGTTTCTGCTTTTCTTCATTATATATACGTCAGGCGAACAGTCCCAGCCCGCTTGTGCAGCTGACCTGCAAGCCGCATTCCGGCGTGTACAATTTGATATCGCTCAGAATGCCGCAGTGCGCGTCGGTGATTTCCGTGACGCCGCCGATGCTGCACAACGCCTGATACTCGCGGCGGTAAATACTCACGCCGCAGCGCCCCAGGCGGCGGAAAAGCTCACGCGAATAGTGCCCATCACGCAGGGCTTTGATGTCCTCGCTGTTTTCAGGTGTCGGAATGTATACCGTTACCGTATCTGTGTCGATAAAGCGGAAATGCTCGGCGGTTTCGCGGAAAGCAAATCTTGCTTCGGATGACAGCGTTTTGCTGGTATCCAGTAAATCATTTTCGGACGAAACGGGTCGTGAACGCTGCTGATTTTCGCCGCGCTTGAAAAGCAAATCGCAAAAATACGCGTGGATGGCTTTGCGGCTGCCGATGTCCTCCGCATACAGGCGCAGCACTGTGCGGCAGCTTTCAATGTTTGGGCGCATGATGGGTGGAACCGCGTGTTCGGTCTGGTAGATGTGGACGATGCTGTCCTGCGCCGCTTCCTTTCCCTCGCGATTGCAGCGTCCGGCGGCTTGCAGAATGCTGTCCAGTCCGGCTAATTCGCGGTATACGGTCGGAAAATCCACGTCAACGCCCGCTTCAATCAGGCTGGTGGAGATGACGCGGCAGCACTGTTTCTTGTCTAAGCGTTCGCGAATTGTGGCAATGGTGCGTTCACGGTCGATGGCGTTCATCAGCGTGGAGAGATGGAAACGCCCCTCTTCCGGCAGGGCTTCGTACAGACTGCGCGCCTGTTTGCGGGAATTGACGATGCACAGCACGGCATTTTCCTGACGAATCCGCACGGCTAATTCCTCGTCCGAAACCATCCCGTCCTGCTGGAAGGTGACGCGGCGAAGGCTGCTGAACAGCGCATCCGGGTCGGGGACAAGCTCTTGAATGCGGGTGCCCGCGGTGAAGCCGCTGAAAATGGACAGCAATTCGGGCTGCGTCGCGGTACAGAGAACGGCGGTGACGCCGTAATGCTGAACCAGCTGGTCGATTACTGAGACGCAGGGGCGCATCAGCGAAATCGGCAGGGTTTGCGCCTCGTCGAAAATCACCACGCTGTTGGCGACGTTGTGGAGTTTGCGGCAGCGGCCGGGCTTGGCAGCGTAGAAGGATTCAAAGAACTGCACGGCGGTCGTGACGATGACGGGGGCATCCCAGTTTTCGCAGGCAAGGCGCTTGCGGAGGGCATCGGGCGTTTCGGCATCCGTATCGGGCAAATCCACCTGACTGTGATGCTCCACCACGTTCTCATCACCCAGAATATCCCGAAAGACTTTCGCATTTTGGTCGATAATGCTGGTGTAGGGGATGACGTAGATGATGCGCTTCATGTCATGCTTCACCGCGTGGCTGAGCGCAAAGGCAAGCGACGAAACCGTTTTGCCGCCGCCTGTGGGGACGGTCAGACTGTACAAGCCCTGCGGATCTTCGCTGCCGCGTAGACAGCGCCGCAGCACCTCGTTGCGCAGCGCGCAGAGGTCGGACTTGGGCTCTTCCAGCCATTTGGCAACGTGCGCTTGCAGCTTTTCCAGCAGCGCGGGCATGGAATCGCCGATGCCGCGCGGCTTTTCTTCCTTGCTGAGCGCGCGCTCCGTGTCCAGAAAATCAGCATCCACCAGACAGGAGAACAGCATCCGGATGTACATGGCAGTCAGGCGCACATCATTCCGCGGAAGCCACGACGGTGTGAGCTGAACGCCTGTTGGCAAAGAAATCTCACTGCGCCACGCGGATGGATCGTCGCCGCCGGTCAGCTTTTTGTTCAGCCGTGCGCACAATGTGCCATCATCGAGGCTGGAACGGGTTCCCAAGTCGGGCAGACCGCCGTGATGCCCCGCAATGGCAAACGCCGCGTGCATATCGTCCAAATCTGCCGCCGCCTTCGCACCTGCCGTGCTGTGGTCCACCTTGGCAGTGTGTTCCGGGTCACGCTGGCGGCGCTGCCCGTTGGGGCTGTACTTGCCGATATCGTGCAGCAAGGCTGTTCTTTCGGCGTGAGAACTCGCTCCAAAAGAAGCGGCGAATTTCGCAGAACGCGTCGCTGTGCCTTCCAAATGCTCCTTGAGCGGCTGATAGCTGCCGTCCTCGCGGAGGTGTGTGACGTATTCCATACAGAATTCCTCCCAATATAATCAATTTGTGTGTATCAAATGTTAATAATAGTATAGCATCGTAATAACCTGCTGTCAAGAAAAATAAAACTATCGAGCAGTTTTTGTCAAGCACTTCCGGGAAAAACAATGCGCAAAGCAGGAATATATTTGTGCGCTGCTGCCCTTGCAATGCTGCCGCCAAAATGGTATGATGGAAATGAACAAAAAAATACAAAAAAGGAGTCTTCCACATGGCAAAGAAAACGAAAACCCAGCCGAAAGCGCGTAAAACAATCACCTCCAATAATCTCGCTGATTTATCAAAACTCGTTCAAGCACTTGAAATAGACGATGAGAATCCGGAAAATCAGCAAAAGCCATCGGCGCTTGACAAAAAAATCATCTACAATGAGTTCCAGAATTCAACGTACACGCTGGTGTCGCCGATGGCATACCTTATTGGCATCGACAAAGAAAACTTTGGCGAAGAAAATGCAAGGCCATTTCTGCTGAAAAGCTATGAAGAACTGGACGCGCACAAAGAGGCGCGCATTATCCGCAATCTGTGCCGCGTTCGCACGGCGATGGAACGCAATTATCCAGCCATTGTGAGTGAATTTCGCATGAGCTTCCGCAATATCGGCAGCGTACCGAATCTCATTCCATCAGAAGCGGTGGCGCAGCTGGAACAGGACGGCGTCAGAATTTACAAAGCAAAGCCGGATATTGACGAATACATTATCAGCATCAATTGTGAAATCAGCAACCGAATCAATCAAGTGGCGCGCTTTTTCCCGGAATGGGTGAAGTGGGACTATGTGAAACCCATTTTCCTGATGCCGAACGGGACGAAGAAAGATGGTATCAAAAAAGCAGGGGAATACTATAAAAGCGATACCCGCCGCTACCCGTTCCACTGCTGGATTAACTGGGATGCTGTTGCCACAAGCCCGGAGAGCAAGGGCAATATCCTCTATAATGATGAAAAATTCGTAACGATTCTCTATGAGCGCCACGAAGACCGCTTTGAAAACCTGTCGCTGGTGCGCGATGCGGGCAACCACACGATGCGCAATCTGGGCAGGCTGCTGGAGCAATGCAAGAAATGCCTGATTGCGGTGGACTGCGAAAATTCGGATGCCGTGAAGCTCGCGGCGGCGCTGAGCAGCCTCCCGACCGAGCAGCTGGGCAAAATATCCAAGGTGATTCTGTTTGACAGCGAGTATACAACGGCACAATGGAAAACGCTGGTTGACCGCGCGCTCTCTACGGCGGTGGATGAAAAAGCGAACCTTGAGCTGGAACATATTAAGGTCGAGCGGCTGAACCAGAATAAATCGCAGTGCGATATGGCGCTGGCGGTGCGGACAAGCCGCGAAGTGTATACCTCCGGCGTGGATGCGGTCATCCTTGTTTCATCGGACAGCGACTACTGGGCGATGATTCGCCAGCTGGACAGCGTCCGCTTCCTTGTTATGCTTGAGAAGGGCAAAACGGGCATGGCCATCATGGACACCTTGGCGCGGCATGAAATCCCGTTCTGCTTCATTGATGACTTCTGCACGGCGGCGTCGTACAACATCAAAACCAGTACGCTGATCAATGCAATTCAGGAGCAAATCAATCAGCAGCTGGCGGGAGAAAGCACGAAACCATTCAACGTTCGCGAGATGATGGAGACGGCGCTGCAAAACTCGTGGATTATGATGACGGACAAGGAGAAGGAAGCGTTTTACAAGCGATACTTGCTGTGTATGAAACTGAATGTCAGCCCGGATGGCGCGGTCAGCATCACGCTGGGATAAAGGACAGCGCCTCTGAACGGTGGAGCGAAGGAAGGCTTTGCTTGATGACTTGCCATTTCTGAACCTGCTTGCGCCCTTTTAAACAGCATCGGCACAGCACCAAGTTTTCATTTGGCGCTGTGCCGATGATTTTGTATAATGCTATTTCCGAATTGGTTCATCACGGAATCGACAAAGAAGGAAAGATGCGTGTTTATCCTCTTTTTCCTTATCCCTTGATATTCCTCACGCTGCCCCTTTCCACAAGGTGCACCGGCAAAATAACCTTCTTCTGCGCAATCTCTTCCTTCCGCAGCTGTGCCAAAATCATCTCCGTCGCCAAAGTACCTTTCTTCTCCGAATCCTGATGAATCGTCGTCAGCCCCGGAATCGCCAGCTGCGAAATATAATGATCATCAAAGCCCACAATCGACTTATCGCGCGGCACACTTACCCCGCACTCATGCAGCCCGGACATGATGCCCGCCGCCAGAATATCCGCCGAGGCGAAAATCCCCGTGATTTCGGGACGTGTGCTGAGTTGATGCCCCAGCTTCTTGCCCTCCTGCACGGAAATTTCCTGCGTAAAGACAAGCGCCGGGTCGTACGGCACGCCGTATTCCGCCAAGGCGCGGCGATAGCCCTGCAGGCGTAGTTCGATAACGCCCGCGGGGGAAATCGGCGGCGACGCGAACGCAATCACGCGGTGGCCGTTCTCCAGCAGGTGCTTCGTGGCAAGGTAGCCGCCTTTTTCATCCTCCAAGCCGACGCAGCAGATGTTCGGGTCGTCCACATAGCTGTCGATGAGGACGACGGGAATGCCCAGCTTTGCTACGGCATCGAAGAATGAATCCTGAAACAGCCCCGTCATAATCAGCCCGGAGAGCCGCCAGCTGTGAATCAGCCCCTCCAGCGCGGCGACGCTTTCGGCGGAGCGCAGCATCAGGTAGTAGCCGGCTTCGCGGGTGCGCTGCTCGACGCTGGCGGCGACGCTGCTCATGAAGGGGTCGCTGACGGTGCTGCCGGTGGTGCGCGGCGTGATGTAAGTGACCATGGCGATGATGGCGGACTGGTCGTTCGCCAGCGAGCGTGCGGACATGCTGGGAACGTAGTGTTCGCGCTCGATAATCTCCCAGATTTTTGCAACCTTCTTTTCGGAAACGCGGCTTTTGCGGTTATGCACCACGTTGGAAACGGTTGTAATGCTTACGCCTGCTTCGGCGGCAATGTCTTTGAGTGTGACCATGCGATGCTCCATTTTATGCAGTGTTTTAGGCGTGGTAATCTGCGCGGATCAAAGAGAACGGACGAAGTCCGCGAAGTCCGTGCGCATCATAAAAAGTATACCAGTCTTTGAAGTTGTTCGCAAGCGGTTTCTGGAAAAAAATCCGTAAAAGAAGGGGGAGACAGCCGAAACTGTCCCCCCTTTTTGAACGTTTTGGAATTATTCCAGTTCAGCCAGATAGTCCTTAATCGGCAGGTCGCCGGGCTTGCCGGTTTCCGGCGCGGTCAGACCAGCCTGAATGGTTTCGGAGCTGGTAGCGTCGATGGGCGCAACGGCTTCAGAGAAGGTGATTTCGTCCAGGTAGATGACGCACTTGGCGAACGCGCGGATGTGCAGGGCGTTGGTCATGCCCGGGAAGCCGGACGCTTCAAGGTCGATGACGAGATCCTGCCATTCGGTGGTGATGACCGGGTGCGTGCCGTCCGCCAGCACAAGGTCAGAGAAGCGCGCCGCATAGAACTTGGCGTCTTCCGGATGCCAGTCCATGATCAGCTTGTTCTCTTCGCCGCCTTCCGCGCCCTTGATGCGGATGGTCAGGTATTTGCAGTAGGAGACGCCGTCCAGACCCCACATGTCAACGGCTTCGCCCCAGTTCGCCATCCAGTCGGCGGCATGGGCGTAGTAGTCGTCTTCGCTGTCGTAATCTTCCGGGTCATACGCCTTGGGGCGCATGTCGAGCTTCAACGCGCCGTCCTCATTCTTTGCGCGCAGGTTCGCCCAGTTGTCCCACCAGAGGTGCGCGCCGTTGGGCGCAAGCTCAGGCTTGGCATTCGGGTCACGGTCGTCAAAGTTGTCCCACAGGTAGGTTTCGCCTTCAGCGAACGCAGCGGCTGCCATCGCGAACACCATCGTCAGGGAAAGCAGGAAAGCAAGGAACTTCTTCATGGGGATACCTCCTTTATGATGTTGACGGGTGGATAGGTTTAACGCTCAACCTATCGTTGACATGATTATAACATACCATTTGCCACATGTCAAGAGGGGAAAAGAGGCTTTTTCTGAAAATTTTTATCTTCAGGCACATTGCACATTTCCAAATTTCCTGCTATAATCATGGTATAGGTTTAGCGCTTAACCAAATGCGGACAATTTCCACACACTGGAAACGCCGCGGCGAACAAGGAGGACATGAACGATGAAGAGAACCACCCCCATCCTGATGCTTGTGCTGATGCTTCTGCTGACCGCGTGGATGATGCCCGCGACTGCCGAAGAGAATCCAACGCTGCTGACCCTCTACGAAGGCCCGAAGACGATGACGACCTCCGCGACGGCGAAAGTTACCGCGAACGGCAACGGCCTGTTCGTCTATGACGTGATGGTCAACCACGAACACATCTGGAACGCCAACACCCAGCCGACGACCACGCCTATGACCTATTTCGACTTCGAGGGCAAAGTGCGCATCGAGGTTGAAATGCCCGGTCTGACAGACAAAGTGGAGAGCGCCGCCGTCATTCCGCAGTCGTGGGGGATTACGCCCGAAGTCAAGGACGGCAAAGTTTCCTTCATGATTACGGAGCCGGGGCAGTACACCGTTGTCTTCAACGATAACGTCAACAAGGCGCTGCACATCTTCGCCAATCCACTGGAAACGGACGTCCCTGATCCCGACGACCCGAACGTCTACTATATCCCCTCCGGCGAGTGGGTCATGGACGCCATCGCGCTGGAAGACGGGCAGACGCTCTATATCTCCGGCGGCGCGGTGCTGCATTCCATCATCTCCGTCAATAACGCCAAGAACGTCCGCATCTGCGGGCGCGGCATCATCGACGGCAGCGACTACGATGCGTGGAATCAGCCCGGCTCGTATGCGCGCGTCCCGATTGATCTCAATCACGCGAAGGATGTCACCATCGACGGCATTATCGTCGCCAATTCCAACTGCTGGAACGTCAATTCTTACTCCTCCAAGCATGTGGAAATCAACAACGTCAAGGTCATTTCCGGTCGTCAAAATGGCGACGGCTTCACCTTCCAGTCCTGCACCGACCACACCGTGACGAACAGCTTCGCCCGCACATGGGATGACAGCCTCGTCATCAAGAACTACTCCGGCTCCACCAAGGGCATCACCTTCCGCAACATGCAGGTGTGGACTGACCTCGCCCAGTCCATGGAAATCGGCTACGAAACCGACAAGGGCTGGACGCTTGACCCCGAAATCAGCGATGTGCTGTTTGAGAACATCACCGTGCTGTACAACTTCCACAAGCCCGTTATCAGCATCCATAACAGCGACGATGCGTATGTGCACGCCATCGTCTACCGCAACATCGTCGTCGAAAACGCCTTCATGCAGGGCGATAATGGCAATAATAAGGAATTGATTGAGATGACGCTGCAAAATTCGGCGTGGTCGACGGTCAAGGATGAGTTTGGGTCGATTGATGATGTGCTGATTGATGGCCTGACGGTGCTGCGGACGCTGGATGGGAAAGTGCCGGCGTCGAGATTGTCGGGGTATGGGGAGGATAATCGGATTACGAATGTGACCTTGCGGAATGTGACGATTCTGGGGGAGAAGATGACGAATTTGAAGCAGATGAAGCTGCGATATGATGATTATTGTGAAGGAATTGTTGTAGAGTAAGCCCAAAGAGGATAAACACGCGGAAGAATTAAGGGAGTGAGACCAACTCAATCGCGCGAAGGGGTCAAGGGGGGATCCCCCTTGCGGAGTCCAGAGGCAGCGCCTCTGGTGGGGTTTGGGGCAACGCCCCAACCGTTCCACGTCCGATCAATCCCAAAGGACAAGTCAACAAGGCGCAGGCAGCGAAGCGTCCCTGCCAGTAACTTTGCGCGTCCTCAGACGCGCCCCCAACTTGCTCTTTCGCCCACTTGCACATTGTCGCGCCAAATGGGCGCGACCGACCTGCCAATCATCCACATATCCACCATTATAATAGAAAGGAAATTTCGCTCATGAAAATGCGTTCTGTCGTATCCGCCATGCTCGCCCTGTCGCTGGCGTGCCTGCCCCTTCTGACGCAGGCGGAAGAAGAAATTCCCACCATCGTGACCGTTGTCCCCGCGCCCGACCAGACCAAGGCGGAGCGCCCGGCGTGCTTCCCTGACCCTGCTGACCAGTACATCGCCCTCCCCGAAACGGAGAATTTCGCGCTCAATAAGGAAGTCATTTCCGGCGCGCATACCGACGTGTACGTCAGCCGAAACGTCAACGACGGCAAAACCGACACCTATTGGGAAAGCAAAGGATTCCCGGCGGAAATGCTCATCGTGCTGGGCGAGACGCATACCATCTCGACCGTCGCGGTCTGCCTGAATCCATCCGCCATCTGGGAGGCGCGCATTCAGGAAATCGCCGTTCTCGTCAGCCAGGACGGCGAAAACTTTACCGAAGTTGCACCCGCCACGCAGTACCAATTCGACCCTGCGACGGGCAATCGCATCCGCATTGATTTCGATAGCGTGGAAGCCAGTTTTGTCAAGGTTGTGTTCACAATGAATTCCGCATCCCGCACCGACGGCGCGCAGGCAGCGGAAATCTGCGTTTATTGATAGGAGAAAATCACGATGCAATATCAAGGCATTATCTTCGATTTGGATGGCGTTCTCTGCTCGACCGACGAGTACCACTACCGCGCGTGGAAGGCGCTTGCGGATCGGCTTGGCATCCCCTTTGACCGCGAACGCAACGGCCTTTTGCGCGGGGTCAGCCGCATGGACAGCTTGAACATCATCCTCGAAAAAAGCGACAAGGTGTACTCACAGGATGAGAAAAACGCGATGGCGGAGGAGAAAAACACGCGCTATCGGCAGTTGCTGAACCAAATGTCGCCCGCTGATTTGTCCTGCGACGTGAAGCGCACGCTGGATACCATGCGCGCACGCGGCTTGAAGCTGGCGATTGGCTCGTCGAGCAAGAACACGCCGTTCATTCTGGAGCGGATGGGGCTGGATGGGTTTTTCGACGCGGTGGCGGATGGAAACTGCATCACGCACTCGAAGCCGAACCCGGAGGTGTTTTTGAAGGCGGCGGAGATGCTGGGCTTGAAGCCGGAGCAGTGCGTGGTGGTGGAGGATGCCCATGCAGGGGTGGAAGCCGCGAAAGCGGGTGGGTTTGCCTGCGCCGCCATGGGGGACGCCAAGGAGGATGCGCGCGCGACGTATCATCTGGGAAAATTGTCGGATTTGCTGGAGTATGTAGGGTAAATGCATAGAACCGAAATTTCCGCACCCGAAAACCTGCAATCCGTAGCAGGAAAAGCGCAGTACAGCCGCGAATTTCCCTCCATGAATACCGCATGGAGGGAAGTTTTGAACATGAGGAGGAATACACGGATGAATACGGTGATTGAGCGAACGGGCTTTGACCCGGCACAGGATGCGGATAACGGCAACCGCTTCCTGACGGGCAATGGGTACATGGGCGTTCGCGGAACGATTGGCGAAGCGGGCGTACAGCAGATGACCGCCGTCAACCTCGCGGGCATCCACCACCAAAAGGGGCAGGGCTGGGAAGAGCCGCTGAATGCCCCGAATCCGCTGTATGTCGCCGTGAAAGGCGTGTCGCTGCCGGAAAATGCCGATCGGCTTACATCGCACCGCCTTGCGCTCGATATTGCCGACGGCGCGTTCACCCGCGAAAGCACGTTCAAGGCGGATGCGGGCGAAATCACTATCCGGCAGGAACGGTTCTGCGCGATGGAACGGGTGCATTTGCTCGCACAGCGCGTGACCATCACGGCGACACATGACAGCGTCGTCACCATTGCGTTCGGCGTGGACGAAAACGTCTGGGACATCCACGGCCCGCATTACGAGGCGCTGACGCTGACAGAATCGGACGGCGTCGTCGCCCTGACCGGCGAAACGGATGACCATCAGCGCGTCTGCACGGCGCTCCGGTGCAGCTGCACGGACGGCGAAATCACGCACGGTGGCGTTCGGACGGCGCAAATCGCGCTTCGGGCGGGTCAGCCGTGGCAGCTGGATGAGGTCGCCGCGGTGTACACCACCAGCGACGGCGACGAACCGGAAGCATCCGCCATGGAAGCGGCAGAAAATGCCCCGGCGTATGATGCTTTGCGCGAAGAACAGCGGACGGCGTGGGCGGCGCTCTGGCAGAAAGCGCGGGTGACGATTGAAGGCGACGAGCGCGCGGAGTTCGCAGTCAATTACTCGATGTACCACCTGATGAGCATCGCGCCGCGGCATCGGGCGGCGCTGTCGGTGGCGGCGCGCGGGCTGTCCGGGCAGACGTATAAGGGCGCGATTTTCTGGGATACAGAGATGTTCATGCTGGATTTCTATCTGGCGTGTATGCCGGAGGTGGCGCGGCACTGCCTGGAATACCGCGTGCAGACGCTGCCGGGCGCGCTGGATAAGGCGAAATCCTACGGCGATGCGGGCGCGTTCTATGCGTGGGAGAGCGTCGAGGGCGGCAAGGATGCCTGCACGGACTACAACGTTACAGACGTGTTCACGGGCCGACCGATGCGCACGTTCTTCCGCGATACGCAGGTGCACATCAGCGCCGCTGTCGTGTATGGGCTGCGGAAATATACGCAGTACACGGGGGATGATTCGCTGCTGCAAAGCGGCGGCGCGCGCGTCGTGCTGGAATGCGCAAGGTTCTATATGAGCCTGATTTCCAAGCGCATCCTCAGCGACACCTATGATTTGCTGGATGTGATGGGCCCGGACGAGTACCACGAGCATGTGAAGAACAACGCCTACACCAACGAAATGGCGCGGATGACGCTGAATTACGCGGTGGAGGTCTGCCGGAAGTACCTGCCGGAGACGGACGAAGCGGAACTGATGCACTTTGCGGATGCCGCGAAGCACTTGAAGCATCAAACACCTGACCCGAAAACCGGGCTGATTGAGCAGTTCGACGGTTACTTCAAGCTGGAAAACGTACTCGTGCCGGAGGTGCGCAGCCGCCTGATTGATCCGCGCGAATACTGGGGCGGCGCATATGGCGTGGCGGCGCAGACGCAGGTCATCAAGCAGGCGGACGTGATTGCCCTGCTGTACATGCTGGGACAGTACCCGGCGGACATCATCGCCGCGAACTATGACTACTATGAGCCACGAACCGAGCATGGCAGCAGTCTGTCCGCGTGCATGTATGCCCTGTGCGCGTGCGCAATCGGGCGTCCGGCGGCAGCGTATCCGCTGTTCCTGAAATCCGCCGAGGCGGATATTGTCGGCGGCGGCAAGCAGTGGGCGGGGCTGGTGTACATTGGCGGCACGCACCCGGCGGCAGCGGGCGGCGCGTATATGGTGCTGCTCTATGGCTTCTTGGGTCTGCGGTTCGAGAACGGTCAGCCGACGCTGCATCCGCGTCTGCCGGAGGGATGGAAGAAGGTGCAGATGCAAGTGCATTGGCAGGGCAAAGACTGGCTGCTGACGGCGGAAGAAGGGCAGCAGGCATGACAATCGCCCACTATCACCTGCCCGGCCTGTTCGAGTTTTATGAGCTGTATTGTCGATTTTTGCCGCTCTACCGAAACCATCCGGAATATTTCTATGATTGGTGCGACATCGGCTCGATTTACGGCGCACCGGCGGATTGCCTGTGGGGCGGCGGGCGCGTCGGGTCGGGGGAGGCGAGCGCGCGGGATGTGCTGGCGCTGATGCGTGATTACGGCATTTCGCCGCGCCTGACGTTCAGCAACTCCCTCCTGCGCGCGGAGCATCTGCGTGATGCGCGCTGCAATGCGCTCTGCCAGATGCTGAACGACGGCGGGAATGGCGGCGTGATTCTCCATTCGGATTTGCTCCTGCGCTATTTGCAGAAAACGTATCCGAACTTGTATTTCGTGTCCTCAACGACGAAGGTGCTGACATCGTTTCCCGACTTGCAGACGGAACTGGAACGAGCGGAATTCCGCTATGTCGTGCCGGATTTCCGCCTGAATCACGCGCTGGAGAAGCTGAATGCCCTGCCGCAGGGTCAAAAGGACAAGGTGGAGTTCCTCTGCAACGAGTGCTGCTATTTCGGCTGCCGCGACCGCCGCGCGTGCTACGAAGCCGTCAGCCGGAAGAACCTCGGCGAGGGCGGCGACGAGCACCGCTGCCACGCACCGGACGCGCAGGGCGGCTACCGATTCACCAAGGCGATGGAAAATCCGGGCTTTATCGGGGTGGAGGATATTCAGCAGACGTACCTGCCGATGGGCTTTGAGAACTTCAAGATTGAGGGGCGCGAGTTAGGCAGCGCGCTGGTGCTGGAATTTCTGCTGTACTACCTGACGAAGCCGGAATGCCAGCTGAAAGTGCGGGAGGAAATCTATCTGGATAACATGCTGGACTTGTTCTGATTGCAATCAAAAACAGCCTGCGGAATTCGTCCACAGGCTGTTTTGATACTTTTTTGGTTCTTCATGGAAAGTTGGGGGGCAAACAAGGACTTAGGCGAAGCACCAAAAAGCTGCACGCGGAAGGAGCATGAAAGCGCGACCACCCCAATCGCGCAGAGGGGTCAAGGGGGGGACTTCGTCCCTTTTCGTCTGCCCCTTGCAGGGTCAAGGGACAGCGTCCCTTGTGGGGTTTGGGGCAACGCCCCAACTGTTCCGCGGGCGACCAGCATCTCAAACGCACTCAACAAAGGTGCAGGCAGCGAAGCGTCCCTGCCAGTAACTTTGCGCGTCCGCAGACGCGCCCCCAAGCTGCGCTTCCCCCCCAGATTCCGTGAAGAACCACTTTTTTCGGATTTTGCTGCGCGAACTATTGTGTCTTTGCGCAGTTTTCCGTTACTGAATCTTGAGAATCCATCCTTCGGGCGCTTCGATTTCGCACTGCTGGATGCCGCGCAGGGTCGTGTACAGCTTCGTCAGCACGGGGCCCATTTCGTCCATGCCGGAGGGAATGCGAATCTCCTTGCCGTGGTCGTTAATCAGACCGACCGGGCTGATGACCGCCGCCGTGCCGCACAGGCCGCATTCCGCGAAATCAGGCACTTCCGAGAAGTACACCTCGCGCTCTTCCACCGGCATGTGCAGGTACTTTTCCGCCACAACGAGCAGGCTGCGGCGGGTGACGGAGGGCAGGATGGAGTCGCTCTTGGGCGTGACCAGCTTGCCGTCCTTGGTGACGAAAATGAAGTTCGCGCCGCCGGTTTCCTCGACCTTCGTGCGGGTTGCCGCGTCAAGATACATATTCTCCGCGAAGCCTTCGCGGTGCGCTTCCATAATTGCGTGGAGGCTCATGGCGTAGTTCAGACCCGCCTTGATGTTGCCCGTGCCGTGCGGGGCTGCGCGGTCGTAATCGCTCACCTTGATGGCAATCGGCTTTGCGCCGCCCTTGAAGTACGGGCCGACAGGCGTGCAGAAAATGCGGAATTCAAACTCCGTCGCGGGCTTCACGCCGATGACGCTGTTCGTGCCAATCATGAACGGACGGATGTACAGGCTCGCGCCCGTGCCATACGGCGGCACAAAATCCGCATTTGCCGCGACGACCTGCTTCACCGCGTCCACGAACTTGTCCACCGGGAAGGGCGGCATTTCCAGCCGCGCGGCGCTGTCCGCCATGCGCTTGGCGTTCATGTCCGGGCGGAAGCAAACGATATGCCCGTCCTTGGTATAATACGCCTTCATGCCCTCAAAGCACGCCTGGCAATACTGGAAGACGCAAGCGCATTCATTCAGGGTGATGTTTGCGTCGGTTTCCAGCCCGCCTTCGTCCCAATGACCGTCCTTGTAGCGGCAAACGTAGCGATAATCCGTCTTGATATAGCCGAAGCCGAGATTGCTCCAGTCGATGTTCTGCTTGCTCATTGCTCATACACTCCTTTTGGTGGATTTCGCCTTTATTATAGGACGAAATGCGGCTGATTGCAAGCGAATGACTGTACTGCTGGTGTTTTTACGACGGAACGTGTCATTCGCGGCGGAAAATCATTCGACAGAAGTTGTACAAGTGCGGCTTGACGCTGGTATGGTCATGCTGTGTATTTGTCAGCTGATGCCAAACGAGCTCTTCGCCATTGAGCTGAAGAACTTGTCGATAGCCCGAAGGTGCGGACGTAACAACACCGTCAGCGCGAGAAGCGCTGATGAGCAGCAGCTCCGGCTTTGTGTCTCCGAAGGTCAGCTCCGATTCCTGAAGCTGCCCCGGATGATCAGCAGAGCCGGGAATCGGTGTCAAACCGGGGGCTGGTGCGACTGCACCTACCCACGCGAACAACTCTGGATGCGTCAGGGCGATGAACAGAGACTCACGCCCGCCCATGGAAAAGCCGGTAATAGCGGTCTGCTCGCGCCCCGTCGCGGCGGCAAAATTCTGCTGGATAAAGGGCATCAAATCTGCCGTCAAGTCGTTGACGAAATTGTCATAGCAAAGCGAATTGCGCAGGTTCATGCCTGTGCAGGAACGAAGCTCCTGGTCACAGAAGATGTAGGGGAGAACGACTATCATTTCTTCTGCCTCGCCGGATGCCCAGAGATTGCCCAGCATGACATTCAGTCCGACTGCATCGCGCGCCATCCAGTCCTGCGTGTCCCAGTAGCCGTGGAGAATGTACAGGACGGGATAAGTACGCTGCTCATCGTAATCCGTCGGCAGCAGCACGTTGACCGGGGTATCCCGATGCGCCGTGCGTGAATAGTAGGTGTACTTCTGAAACGTCGGGTAGGAAACACCCTCCTGCCGCGCAAAAACAGCATCCGGTGCAAGCTCTGTGAGCATCTGACGGTACGTCTGCATGGTGTGAGCCTCCTTCTGAACAATTGTATTTGGCTCTTCTGCAAAAGCAGCAGGAACGCTGTTCATCAGCAGGAAAGCGCTTGACAGCAGGGCAGCACAGCGGCTGACAATGGAACGCATCCTTACTCTACCTCGATTCATGGCTTTTCTGTTATACTATTTCCAGATTCAACTGCGCCATCTGCTTGCTCCTTTTCCCTTCTGGCGTCCGCTCATTCCACTTAGCGTAGCGCTGCTACGCTGCGTTTCATTCACGTTAGCCAGAATGAAAAACTCGCGGCGCATCTTGGCGCATTCTTATCTGGAAATAGTATTATATTACCATGCCTTTGAGGAAATTACAATGGAAAAGCGGAAAAATGCACGAAAAAGAGACTCGGAATTTCCTCCGAGCCTCTGGGGATGCGAGATTACTTCTCGTAGTGAGCGGATTCGCCAGCGATGCGGCCGAAGACGACCGTGTCGGTCAGTGCGTTGCCGCCCAGACGGTTCGCGCCGTGGATGCCGCCGGTCACTTCGCCCGCAGCATACAGACCAGGAATCACGTTGCCGTTTTCATCCAGCACCTGCGCATTCACGTTGATGCGCACGCCGCCCATCGTGTGATGCACGGTGGGAATGCGGGCAGCCGCGTAGAAGGGCGCGGTGTCGATGGGGGTCTTGTAGAGGGTACGGCCGAATTCGTCCGGCGTGCCCGCAAGGTCGCCGCCTTCTGCGTGACGGTTGAATTCCGTGACCGCCGCAATCAGCGTGTCCGCCGGAACGTTCATCTTTTCCGCCAGTTCTTCCAGCGTGTCCGCCTTCACCGCGCGGCCGGCTTCCACCAGCTGGTTCGCGGTTTCGCCGAAGTTGTTGCGTTCGTCGCCCGTGGGATAGGTGTCGGAGTCCATGACGACCCACATGTACGCATCGGTCTGCGCGAACAGGGCGTTGGTCATGTCGTCGCGGCGGCCGCCCTCGTTGACGAAGCGGTTGCCTTCCTTGTTGATGAAGATACGGGTTTCCACGTCATGCTCGATGTTGCCGGACAGGGAGCCGGTCACCGGATCGCCCAGCGGCAGCAGCTGAATGTTGCCCATCTGCACAAAGTCAGCACCCAGCTTCTGCAGCATCTTGATGCCGTCGCCGGTCGCGCCCGCGTGGTTGGTGCTCTTGATGCTGTCGCCCAGATCCGCCCACTGCGTGTTGTACGCGCTGCGCAGTTCGACGTTCGCCGCGAAGCCGCCCGTCGCCACAACGACGCCCTTGGACGCCTTGACGGTCACGGTGTTGCCCGTTTCGCCCGTCGCCACGACGCCGCAAGCCTTGCCGTTTTCGTCCACAAGGATTTCGGTCGCGCGGGTGTTCAGCATCACGTCCACGTTGTCGTGGCTGTCGATGTAGTTCATGTAGGCCTTGAAGAAGCCAGTGCCCAGCGGTTCAACCGGCTTGTGGGCGCGCGGCCACAGACCGCCGGTGACGGTGAACAGCCCAGCCGTTTCGTCCTGGAACTCCATGCCCAGATCCATCAGCCACTGCACGCCGTCCCACGCATTGCTCACCAGCGTGTGCACCAGCAGGGGATCGCCCTGATAGTCACCGCCGGAAAGCGTCTGGGTGTAGTGCCATTCGACAGAGTCGTTGTAGGCAATCGCCTGCTCAGAGCGGTCGTTGACTGCATTCAGCGCGCCGCCAGCGAGGATGGTATTGCCGCCGACCTTGCCCATCTTTTCCAGCACCAGCACCTTGGAGCCGAGCTGATTCGCCTGCACAGCCGCCGCCAGACCAGCGCCGCCGCCGCCGATGACCACGATTTCCGTCTCGATGGTGACGTCCTCCGCCTTTTCGACGACAGCCTCCATCTTCGTAGACCACTTCACGGTGTCCAGACCCGCCTTGGTCACAGCGTCCAGCACAGCCGCCATGATGGCATCGGAGGTCTTGGTCGCGCCCGCAACCGCGTCAACGTTCGCGGTCTGCTGCTCGACGATGAGACCCGGAATCTGCGCCACAGCCGGATCAGAAATGCCGGCGGTGTCGCCATTCTTGGTCACTTCGATGGCGGTCACTGCGCCGTTTTCATCCACGGTCACAGCCACTTCAATGGCACCCTTGCCACCGATTTCGCTGTCGCCGACGCCCGTAAAGACGCCCGCGTCCGCGCTCGCAACGCCGCACAGGGTCAGCAGCATCGTCAGCGCCAGCAGGAGAGAAAGGAACTTCTTCATGGTTCTCCTCCTTATTCGTTTGGTCGAAATGGCAGAAGAAGCATCTGCCGTATATTTTATTATACAATAACTCGACGATGGTTGGCAAGGGGAAATGACGCTTTTTTCACAAGCAAAATAGGCGATTTTTGCAAAAAGAAAGGTTTTCGGCAGGAATTTCGCGGTTTGAGGGCGAATTGTGTTCTTGGGAAAAGCAAATCCGGCATTGCGCCGGGTGGAAAAGAGGAACTTTCGGATGGATGAAACGCAATGTCTGCGGATGATCAGGGCTTCGCTTGCCCCCTCAACCGGCTGTACGGAACCGGCGGCAATTGCCCTCAACGCGGCGACGGCGCGCAAGGCGGCGCAGGGGACTGTCACGCAGGTGACGGCGCGGCTGGATGCGTACCTGTTCAAAAACGCCATGGGCGTGGGTATTCCGGGCGCAGATGAGCGCGGCGTGGACTTGTGTGTGGCGCTGGGCATCACGGCGGGCGACGCGGACGCGGGCATGAACGCGCTGCACACGGTGACGGTGGAGCAGCTGGCGGCAGCAAAGGCATTGCGCAGCTGCGTGAAAGTCGAAATCGTCGACGGCGTGAGCGGATTATATATTGAAACGATTTTGCGAACGGACTGCGACGCGGTTCGTGTGGTCACGGTGGGTGCGCACGATCATATCGCCCTTGTCGAACATGCGCCGTTTACCGAAGCGCCTGCCGAGCAGGAATCGGTGGAGGAAGGCGGCGCGCACTGCGGGTCGCTGGCGGAATTTATCGCCTTTGCGGACACGGTTGCGCTGGATAAATTGGCGTTCCTCCGCGACGCGCTGACCATGAACCGAACCATCTACGACCGCGCGATGTCGGATGAGCTGGCGCACTGCGTTCTGCCGAAAATCACGCTGGATGACCCGTCCCTCTGCGCGTCGGCGAAGCGGATGGCGGGCGCGGCATCCTATGCGCGGATGCACGGCGTTCCGCTGCCGGTGATGACCGCGACGGGCAGCGGCAATCAGGGCATCACGCTCTTTTTGACGGTGGATGCGGCGGCGCGCTATTTCAGCATCCCGGAGGAAAAGGAACTGCGTGCGATTGCGCTGGCGGCGCTGGCGAACGTGTACATCAAAAGCTTCATCGGCCCCCTGTCGAGCGTGTGCGCGTGCGGCGTGGCGTCAGGCTTGAGCGCGTCGCTGGGGGTCGTGTACCTGCTGGGCGGCGGCGAAGGCGAGATGGTGCAGGCTGCGCGGAATATCCTCGGCTCTGTCAGCGGCATGATTTGCGACGGCGCGAAGGAAGGCTGCGCGAGCAAGGTTGCCCTGAGCGCGGGGCTTGCGGTGGAAGCGGCGTGTCTGGCACTGGAAGGCGGCGGCATCCACGCGCAGGACGGCATTCTGGATGACAGCTTTGACCGCCTGATTGCGCACCTCGGCGAGCTGGTCTGCGTCGGCATGGGCAGCACGAACAGCACGATTGTGCACATCATGAAGGACGAGAAGGGGTATGCGGCATCGTGCTGACATCCCGAACATGAGAATAATACTATTTCCAGATTCAACTGCACCATCTGCTTGCGCCTTTTCCTTTCTGGCGTCCGCTCATTCCACTTAGCGTAGCGCTGCTACGCTGCGTTTCATTCACGTTAGCCAGAATGAAAAATTCGCGGCGCATCTTGGTGCATTTTTATCTGGAAATAGTATAAGGGCTTTGGAAGAGCGCATGATGCTTTTCCAAGCCCTTTTTCTTGTGCGGACGAGAAAATCTCCACAATAAAAGACGGTGCAGCCTGCGCCGCACCGTCCAGTGAGGGTAAAGTAGGAGAAATTACGCCTTGGCGGCCTTCCTGGCGCGCTTCTTTTCTTCGAGGAACGCCCAGACGTAGCCGTTGATCATGTTCGCGCTGTACACGCCGGAGATGATGCCGACGATGATGGGCAGGGCGAACTCGCGGATGGAGGAAACGCCGAAGATGTACAGGCAGACGATCGTCACCAGCGTGGTCAGCGTGGTGTTGATGGTGCGGCCGAGGCACTCCTTGATGGAGCGGTTGACGACATCCACGCGCGGCGTGGAGGACGGCATCTTGCGGGCGTTCTCGCGGATGCGGTCGAAGATGATGATGGTGTTGTTGATGGAGTAGCCAACAATCGTCAGCATCGCCGCGATGAAGGAAGAATTCATCTGCACGAAGGAGCGCAGGATGACCATGAAGGACAGCATGATCAGCACGTCATGCACCAGACCCAGCACCGCCGCCGCGCCGGAGTTGAAGTCGAAGCGGATGGCGATGTAGATGAGCATGCACAGCGCGGCAATCAGCACAGACAGGAAAGCGTTGCGCAGCAGCGTCGCGCCGGCGACCGGGCCGACGTAGTTCACGTCGCCGTAGATGGCGGCGTTCGGGTACTTCGCCTGCAAGGCTTCGGTGATGGAAGCCTGCACGCCCTGCACGCCGTCTTCGTCAATCGCCTTGATGCGGATATTGATGGAATCCTTGCCTGTGCCCTGCACGGACACGGCGTAGTCCTTCAGACCGATGCCGTTGAGCACACCCTCGATGTCGGACTGCGTGACGGCTTCGCCCATGGTGTACTGCATGGACATGCCGCCGGAAAAGTCGATGCCGACGTTGATGCCCATGCCGAACAGGCTCAGCAGCAGCGCCAGCACCATGATGCCGGCGGAAATCATCAGGCACTGCTTGGAGTAATTCTTGATTGTCATATTACTTGGCCTCCTTTGCAGACTGAACGCCGGAGGTGAAAGCGCTCACGTTCCAGTTCTTGAGCTGGATAAACTGCTTCATCAGGAAGCGAGTGACCAGCAGCGCCGAGAACAGGGACACGATAACGCCCAGCAGCAGCGTCTTGGCGAAGCCCTGCACAGAGCCCGTGCCGAAGATCATCAGCACGATGGCGGCGATAATGGTGGTCACGTTCGCGTCGATGATGGCGCTCAGCGCGTTGTGGAAGCCAGTCTTGAGGGCAACCTTCAGGCTGCGGCCCGCGCGGACTTCCTCATTGAAGCGCTCGAAGATAACGACATTGGCGTCTACCGCCATGCCGATGCCCAGCACGATACCGGCAATGCCCGGCAGGGTCAGCTGAATGCCGGGGAAAACCGCCAGCACCCAGAACAGCACGATTGTGTAAATGCACAGCGCCCAGGAGGCGACCACGCCGTTCAGGCGGTAGCGGACAATCATGATGAGCATGACCAGCGCGATGCCGATGATGGCTGCGAAAACGGAGGTGGACAGCGCATTATCGCCCAGCGTGGCGGAGACGGTATCAACCTTCTGCTGCGTCAGCACCAGCGGCAGCGCGCCGGACTGAATCTGCGCGGCGATGGTCTGTGCGCGATCCATCGTGAAGTTGCCGGTAATCTGACCGGAGCCGCCGGTGATGGCGGACTGCACGGTGGGCGCCATCAGCTTCTCGCCGTCCAGATAGATGCCCAGCGTCTTGCCGATGTTCTTGCTGGTCATGTCGGCAAAGAGCTTCGTGCCTTCGCTGGTCAGCTGGAAGGAAATCGCCCACTGACCGTCCTGCGTCATGGCTGCCTGCGCCAGACGGACGTCAGAGCCGGTCATGAAGGTGTTGCCGTCGGGATCCTTGAACTCCAGCAGCGCGGGTTCGCCGATCAGGTTCAGGATTTCGCTGGGGTCAGAGACATCCGGGATTTCGACGCGGATGCCGCTCGTGCCCAGCACCTGCACGGTGCTTTCCGCATAGCCCTTGTCGGTCAGACGGGACTGGATGGCGGAAACGGTCGCGTCCAGCAGGTCAGAGAAGTTCGCGTCGTTGCCCTCGGGCGCTTCGGCGCTGTACTCCACATACACGCCGCCGCGCAGGTCAAGACCCAGAGAAATGGCCTGCGGCCAAGCATCAGCGTTGGTCGTCGGCAGCCACGGCAGGAGCTTCCACAGCCCGCCCTGGAACGACATGCCCGTCACGCCGACGATGCCGAAGACCACGGTCAGCACCAGCACGATGGCCAGTGCGACGATGGATTTCGTCTTCGTATTCTTCATGAGAATGCTTCCTTTCATTCTTTTCATGGGGAAGTGGACAGTCAGCGGACACCCTCTATCCGGCGCTGCCCTCCAAATGGAACGCGATGTACACCGTGCGGACGTAGCTTCGCCCGGTGATGAGCCATCCGCAGCCATCCGCGCGGGTCAGCACCGGCATGGGGGGATGCGCTGGCAAGGCAGCAGGGCGGTGCAGCGCCTCCTGTGCGGTGGATGCGGATGCCGCGGCGCTCTCCGGCGCGGGCAAAGCAGCCGTCATCACTGCCGGAATACCGGGCGGGGCAGGGGAGGATTCAGCAGAAGCGGATTCCGGGGCGACGACAAGCTGCCGCATCCCCAGCAGCAGAAGCGCCGTCAGGCACGCAAAAAAGACCGCACGTCCCACATGCTTCACCGCGCTTCCTCCCTTCTGCCGAAAAACGAAATTTGTCCCCTGCACGAATGATTCATTCCGCATGGGCACACATACATTTATTATACCGCTTCTTTCCCGTTTCGTCAATGTAACAAGCGGACTTTTCCGGGCAGAATCCGAAAAAATCCACTTTCGCGGACGAAAAACGCACAATTTGAACATTTTCGGTGTTTTTGTCCGCTTGCACTTGCGCGGCAGATGTGATAGGATAAGAGAAAACCGGGGAAAATGCTTTCCGGTGAATTTCAGAAAGGAATGAACAAAATGCCCTACTATTATTATTGGGACTGGACGTATCTGCTGATTATCCCCGGTCTGATTCTTGGCTTGATTGCGCAGGCGAAGGTGAAAAGCGCCTATGCGCAGTGCAGCCGGATTCCCGCCAAGTGCGGTCTGACGGCGAGTCAGATGGTTGCGGATTTGCTCCGCCGCAACGGCAACACCCGCGTGCGCGTCGGGCATGTGTCCGGCGAACTGACCGACCACTACGACCCGTCGAAGGAAGTTCTCAATCTCTCCGACGGCGTGTACAGCAGCAACAGCATTGCCGCGATGGGCATCGCCGCGCACGAGGCAGGCCACGCCATGCAGAAGCTGGAGAACTACGCGCCGCTGAACCTGCGCTCCGCCATCGTTCCGGCGGTGAACATCTCTTCGTCGCTCTCCACGCCGATGTTCATTCTCGGCTTGATTTTCGCGTGGCAGCCGCTGGTGTACATCGGCATCGGCTTGTTCGCCGCATCGACTGTGTTCGCGCTGGTGACGCTGCCGGTGGAGTTTGATGCAAGCAAGCGCGCGATTCAGATGCTGTCCGAAGGCGGGTACATTTCCGGCGCGGAGGAAGAGCGGAATGTTCGGAAAGTGCTGAGCGCCGCCGCGCTGACGTATGTGGCGGCGGCGGTGACGAGTTTGCTGTCGCTGCTGCGGCTTATCCTGATTGCCAAGCGCAATGACCGCAATTGATTTGTTGAAAAGCTGATAGTTCGCTTTTCGTAACGCAGGGGTTTCGCCTCTGCGGAGGCGACCAAAGGGCAATGCAAACAGGCGAAGCCTGCGATCGCCCTTTGGAAACCTTCGGCGCCGCTGCTTTTGGGGTTATTTGCGGTTGAATTGTGGCGCGGATGAAATAGGGTACACAAACTAAAAGCAGTTCCGATAAAAATCAAGTAACATGGGTGCGCAGGCGAAGGAGTCCAGAGGGCGACCGCGGACTTCGTCCGTTTCCATGCCCTCTGGAACTATGCTCAAGACCAGTATGGCAGCAAAACCAACTCTGCCAACCGCGAAAAAGGACAATTATGCTAAGATACACCAAGAAAGGCATCGAGAGCAAGGAACGCATCGGGACATTGCCCCTGCGCATGTCAAACCTCCTCCGCTATCGGGGCGTCAATACCCCGGAGGAGGCGGAGCGCTTCCTGCATCCGCGCCTGACCGATTTGCTTGACCCCTTCACCATGCCCGGCATGGAGAAGGCGGTATCCATCATCCGCCAAGCCGTCCGGGAGCAGTGGGGCATCACCATCTACGGCGACTACGATGTCGACGGCATCTGCGCGACGAGCATCATGCTCGAAACCCTGCGCGACCTCGGCGCACAGCACGTCCGCCCGTATATCCCCTCGCGCCACGAAGAGGGCTATGGGCTGAATGCCGACGCGATTGAGCTGCTCGCGAAGGAAAGCCGACTGCTGCTGACTGTGGACTGCGGCATCACCAATCTCGACGAAGTTGCGCTGGCGAAAAAGCGCGGCATGACCGTCATCGTCACCGACCATCACCAATTGGCGGAAAAGCTGCCCGAAGCCGATGCCGTGCTGAATCCGCTGATTGAGCCGTATGCGTTCAAGCGGCTGTGCGGCGCGGGCGTTGCGCTTAAAATCACGCAGGCGCTGCTGGGCATGGATGGCGTCGAAAAGCGGATTGACCTCGCCGCCCTCGCGACCGTCGCGGATATTGTGCCGCTGATGGAGGAAAACCGCGTCATCGTCCGCGAAGGCATGATGCGCATGGGGACAAGCGCGCGTCCGGGATTGAAGAAACTGATGGAGCTGGCGCAGGTCAGCCAGCCTGTCAATACAGGGCATCTGGGCTTCCGCCTTGCGCCGAGACTGAACGCGGGCGGGCGGCTCGAAACCGCCGAACAGTGCGTCAAACTCCTGACGACGAAGAACGAAGCCGAAGCGACTGCCATTGCGACCCACCTCAATGACCTTAATCAGGAGCGTCAGGCGATGGAAAAGCAGATTGTTGAACAGGCGATTTCCGCGATTCCGGCGCAGGTGAATTTCCGCACGGATTTCGCCATTGTCGTCCTTGGTCAGGAGTGGAACAACGGCGTGATTGGGCTTGCGGCAGGGCGCATCTGCGAAAAGTACCATTTCCCGACGATTGTGTTAAGTCAGCACGGCGACCTTGCCGTCGGCTCGTGCCGGTCGATTCCCGGCGTGGGTATTCATCAGATGCTGACGGCGTGCAAGGCGCTGTATCAGGCGGAAGGGCACGGGCAGCTGTTCGAGCGCTTCGGCGGGCATTCGCAGGCGGCGGGGCTGACCATCCGCGCGGAGCTTGTGCCGGAACTGCGGCGGCTGCTCAACCGCGTCATCCCGCAGGGCGACAACTGCGACTTGACGTGCTACATCCCGCAGAAGGAGTACGAACTCGAAGTGCCGCTCGAAGCGGTGAACATGGCGCTCATCGACGAATTGAATCAGCTTCAGCCGACTGGCTACGGCAACCCAAACCCGGTGCTGATGGCGCGCGGACTGCATGTGCAGGAGGCGCGGCGCGTCGGCGTGGGCGGGGCGCACCTGAAGCTGACGCTGCTCGACGGCGCGAACGTGCGCGGCGGCATCGGCTTCCAGCAGGGGGATTTGGCAGACCGCGGCTATGAGCGCGTGGACGTGCTGTTCTCGCCGGAAGTGAACGAATTCCGCGGACAGCGGACGGTGCAGCTGAATGTCGCCGCGATGAAGCAGACGGGCGGCAGTCTGCTCTGGCCGGACGAGAAAATGATTTTCTCCGCGCTCTTGCAGGAATTGACAGCCCTCGCGTCGAATTACAACACTTTATCATCAGGCGATACGCAGGCGAAAATCCTGCCCCTGCGGACGAATCAGCTGCGCGAGAAACTGCGGCTCGGACGCGGCGTGCTGATGATTGCCCATCAAAGCGCGTGGGCGAAGGACGTCCTCAGCGGAGGCGAAGCCGACACGGATGTGGGGCAGGTGCGGGACGCGCGCGCGTTCAACACCGTGCTGTTCGCGCCGGATGTGGAAAAGCTGCGGGATGACTGGCGCGATGTGGTGCTGCTGGACGGCGAAACGCTGCCGGGGCTTAAGGAACTTATCCGGCAGAAATGTCCGAACGCGCGCCTGTGGTGCTTGTCGGATGCGCCGGATGACCTGCGGAAGCAATTGTCGGCGATGACCGTCTCCGAGGACACCCTGCGCGGGCTGTACCGGCGGCTGCTGCGCGGCGGCACGATGGCGGCATCCGCCCTGGCGCAGGACTGCGGCATAACGGAAGAGCAGGTGCTGACCGGACTGACCGTCTTTGGGCAGGTGGCGCTGGTTTCCTTCAAGCTCGACCCGTATCAGCTGACGCTGCTGCCGATGCACAAGGTTGCGCTGACGGACAGCCCGCTGCGGAAATACCTGATAACCCATTATGCTGCGGAAACGCAGATGTAACCCGAACGACATTTTTTCGGGGAGGAGGATGAAATATGACTTATACCGTTTATGAGGCCATGCCGCTGAGCCAGATGCTGGCGCGCGTGCAAAAGTATTATCCCGGCGACGGGTACAAGCTGGTAGAAAAAGCCTATTTATTCGCACAGGAGGCGCACAAGAATCAGTACCGCAAAAGCGGGGAGCCGTATTTCACCCATCCGTGCTTTGTCGCCAGCATTCTGGTGGAATTGTCCCTTGACCCGCCGACGATTGCCGCCGGGCTTCTGCACGACACGGTGGAGGACTGCGAGGGCATCACGCTGGACACCATTCGGCAGGAATTCGGCGAGGAAGTCGCCATGCTGGTGGATGGCGTGACGAAGCTGAACAAACTCGATTTCGCCGACAAGGAAGAAGCACAGGCGGAATCGCTGCGCAAGATGATTCTGGCGATGGGCAAGGACATCCGCGTCGTGCTGATTAAGCTGGCTGACCGCCTGCACAACATGCGGACGCTGAAATTCCAGAAGGAAGAGCGGCGCGTGGCGATTGCGCGCGAGACGCTGGACATCTATGCGCCGATTGCGCACCGGCTGGGCGTGTACGCCATCAAGCAGGAACTGGAGGATTTGTCCCTGCGCTACATCGACCCGGTTGGGTACGAGAACCTGGTGCAGAAGGTCGGGCAGAAGCGCTCGGAGCGGGAAGAAAATATCCGCATGGTCATTGACGAGTTGTCCGCCAAGCTGGATGAGCAGCATATCCACCACACGATTGACGGCCGCCCGAAGCACTTTTACAGCATCTACCGCAAGATGGTGCTGCAAAACAAGCCCTTCGACCAGATTTATGACCTGATTGCGATTCGCGTGCTGGTGGACTCCGTGCCGGACTGCTATGCCGTGCTGGGCATTGTCCACACGCTGTGGAACCAGATGCCGGGGCGCTTCAAGGACTACATTTCCGTCCCGAAGGCGAACATGTATCAGTCCCTGCACACAACGGTCGTCGGCGGGCGCAAGATGCCGTTTCCGTTTGAGGTGCAGATTCGTACCTGGGAGATGCACCGCATCGCGGAATATGGCATTGCAGCGCACTGGCGCTACAAAGAGGGCGGCGGCGCGGCGAACGACTTGGATTCCAAGCTCTACTGGGTGCGGCAGATTCTGGACTGGCAGAGCGACACGCGCGATTCCCGCGAATTCCTGGATACCCTGAAAACCGACCTCTTCTCCGAGGAAGTGTTCCTCTTCACCCCCAAGGGCGATGTCATCAGTATGCCCAAGGGCGCGACGCCGCTGGATTTCGCCTACCGCATTCATTCCGCCGTGGGCAATAAGTGCGTCGGCAGCAAAATCAATGGGCGCATCATGCCGCTGGATACGCCGCTGGAAACGGGCGACCGCGTGGAAATCATCACCAGCGCATCGTCGAAAGGCCCGAGCGCGGACTGGGTGCGTATCTGCAAAACCCCGCAGGCGCAGGCGAAAATCCGCGCGTTCCTGAAAAAGGAGTACCGCGAGGAAAACATTGAGACGGGCCGCGCGATGGTGGAACGCGAATGCCGCCGCCGCGGGCTGAATCCGCCGGATGTGATTAAGCCGGAATATTATGATTCGATTCTCAAAAAGTATGGTTTTACAGCGCTGAATGACATTTACAGCGCGGTCGGCTATGGCGGCATGGCGTCGGTGTACGTTGTGTCGCGCATGGTGGATGAGCAGCGGACGCAGACGGCGCAGGCTGCCCCGAAGGCGGAAGAACTGCTCGCGCTGACAGAAGAAAATCAGCCGCAGCGCAAGGCCTCCGGCAAGGCGAACCACGGCATCATCCTGCCCGACAACGAGGATATGGACATCCCCGTGCGCTTCGGCAAGTGCTGTTCGCCCGTGCCGGGGGACGACATTGTGGGCTTCATCACCCGCGGGCGCGGCGTGACGATTCACAAGGCGGACTGTGTGAACGTCCTGCGCGGCGAAGCGGAACGCCGGGTGCAGGTGGCGTGGGCGGACGGCGACACGGGCACGGGCTTCTGCGTGTCCATCAAGATTGTCGCTTACGACCACACGAACCTGCTGATTGAACTGGCGACCATCATCGGCGATGCGAATGTGCCGATTAAGACGGTCAACACCGAGCTGGACGAAAAGAACCGCATCGCGACCTTCCGCTTCGTCCTGGAAGTGAAATCCCGCGAGCAGATGGACAAGCTGGTGAAGCTGCTGCAGCGGAAAACGGACGTCATCGACGTATTCCGAGTGCAGGGGTGACCCAAGGGGCTTTGCCCCTTGACCCCAGCAGGGGCGCTGCCCCTGCACCCTGCAAGGGAGTTCCTCCCT